>Ga0102591_1001362_pt1 | contig 34021 bp, 28 predicted proteins | sample AraplaCol_mCL_r2_2_FD_76860 | JGI IMG/M metagenome (GOLD analysis project Ga0102591, IMG submission 76860) | Arabidopsis root microbial communities from North Carolina, USA - plate scrape MF_Col_mCL_r2 (SPADES assembly) (version 2) | ecosystem: Host-associated > Plants > Roots > Endosphere...
ACCTCCGAAACCCCACCAAAGTCACTCGACGCGCCCCGCGCCGCGCCGTTAGCCTCGGGCATTCCTTAATCCCGGAACCACCCATGAAGTTCTCGTCCCTGAGCCTCGCGCTCGCGCTCGGCCTGGCCTCCACCGCGTCCTTCGCCGCCGACAGCGCGGCCGGCAAGCCCGAGCTGGGTAATTTCGGCGTCGATCTCAGCGCCCGCGACCTCTCGGTCAAGCCCGGCGACGACTTCAACCGCTACGTCAGTGGCGCGTGGCTGAAGAGCTACGAGCTCAAGGATTACGAGACCTCCTTCGGTTCCTTCAACGCGCTGCGCGACCGCTCCGAGGAGCAGGTGCACGGGCTGATCGAGGAGCTTGCCGCGCGCAAGGACCTCGCGCCGGGCAGCAACAACCAGAAGGTGCGCGACTTCTACGCCAGCTACATGGATCGCGACGCGCGCGACGCCAAGGGCATCAAGCCGCTGCAGCCGGTGCTCAAGCGCATCGGTGCGATCAAGACCAAGGGCGAGCTCATCAACGCCTTCGCCAACGCCGACCTCGACGCCAGCGCCTCGCCGGTGCGCATCGGCCTGGACCTGGACCGCAAGAATCCCGACCAGTACCTGGTGAGCCTCAACGTCGGCGGCCTCGGCCTGCCGGACAAGGATTACTACACCAACCCCGACGCGCGCTTCGTCAAGATCCGCGAGGCCTACGTCGCGCACATCGCGAACATGCTCGCCTTCACCGGTGCCAAGGACACGCAGGCCCGCGCGCAGAAGGTGCTGGAGCTGGAAGCCGCACTCGCCAAGCCGCAGTGGGAGCGCGCCAAGCGCCGCGATCGCGACAAGACCTACAACGTTTCCTCGTTCGCCGACCTGCAGAAGCAGTTCCCGTCGTACGACTTCGCTGCGCACCTCAAGGCGCAGGAAATGCCGCAGCCGGACCGCGTCAACGTCGTCACGCCCGACGCCGTGCAGCCGGTGCTCGACGTGATCGCCGCGACGCCCCTGCCGGTGTGGCGCGATTACCTCGCCTTCCACGCGGTCGACGGCAATGCCGAACTGCTGAGCCGCGAAATCGACAACGCCTCGTTCGAATTCAACGGCAAGGTGCTCGCCGGCCAGAAGGCGCAGAAGGACGACTGGAAGCGCGCCGTCGCCGTCGTCGGCGCGAAGGACGCGGGCCTGGGCGATGCGGTGGGCGAGCTGTACGTCGCGCGCTACTTCAAGCCCGAGTCGAAGGCCGCCATGGACAAGCTCGTGGAGAACCTGCGCGCCGCATTGCGCCAGAACATCCAGAAGCTCGACTGGATGGGCGAAGACACCAAGGCCGAGGCCTATCGCAAGCTCTCCACGTTCCGTCCCAAGATCGGCTATCCGGAAAAGTGGACCGATTACTCCAGCGTCACCATCGTGCCGGACGACCTCGTCGCCAACGCGGTGCAGATGCGCCGCTTCGAGCGCAACGACGAGAACCGTCGCGTCGGCCAGAAAACCGATCGCGACGAATGGCGCATGACGCCGCAGACCGTCAACGCCTACTACAACTCGACCTTCAACGAGATCGTCTTCCCGGCCGCCATCCTGCAGCCGCCGTTCTTCGACGTGAACGCCGATGCGGCCGTGAACTACGGCGGCATCGGTGCGGTGATCGGCCATGAAATGGGCCACGGCTTCGACGACCAGGGCAGCAAGTCCGACGCCGACGGCGTGCAGCGCAACTGGTGGACCGACGCCGACCGCGCACGCTTCGACGAACGCACCAAGGCGCTGGGCGCGCAGTACGACAGCTACTGTCCGCTGGAAGGCCAGTGCGTCAACGGTGCGCTGACGATGGGCGAGAACATCGGCGACCTCGGCGGCATCTCGATGGCGTACACCGCCTACCAGCTGAGCCTGGGCGGCAAGCCGGCGCCGAAGATCGACGGCCTCACCGGCGACCAGCGTTTCTTCCTCGCGTTCGGCCAGATCTGGAAGGGCAAGTACCGCGACGAATCGCTGCTCAACCTGATCAAGACCAACCCGCATTCGCCGGGCATGTACCGCGCGAATGGTCCGGTGCGCAACTTCGACCCGTGGTACAAGGCGTTCGACGTCAAGCCGGGCGATGCGCTGTACCTGCCGCCGGAGAAGCGCGTCCGCATCTGGTAACCGGTTCGATGCGATGAAATGAAACGGCGCGACGGATACCGTCGCGCCGTTTTTCTTGCGGTCCGTATCCGCGCGATGGAGAGATCTACGCGCCGAGGTCCGGCTCCGGTGGCGGCCTCTCGTCGCGATGGCCGCGCAATCCATACCGCAACTGCCGCATCGGCCCCTTCCACGGCAGCACGAAACGCCGGTAGAAGAACGACGGCACGCGCCGCGGCCACGGCACGCGTCGCGCGAGTCCCTCCTCGATCGTGTACACGCACGGCGCGCAGAAACCGCAAGGCTTTCCGCGCACGGGGCGATGGCAGAACCACGTCATCTCCATGATCCCGTCCCAGCCGGCGGCGCGCGAGTCGCGCTCGATCCCGCGCTTGTCCACGCGGAACAGAGGAAAGCCGAACGCGCCGAACAACGTGTGCTCCGGCGTGCCCGCGCGCGCCGGATCGACGCGCACGCTGCGGAATCCCGCGGGATGGTCTACCTCCACCACGAACCCGCGCAGCAGCGCCTGCACCTTGTCGTCCACGTGCACGCCCAGCTCCATGCCATCGAGCGCGTGCGCGCGGCAGAACGCCGGCAGCCATGCGTACTGGCTGCCGATGAACGACTTGCGGCGTATGTCGCGCAAGGCCGTCGCGATGTCGTCGTCCACGACGATGTCCGTAACGGCCGCGCGAAGCATCGGCTGCAGAAGCTCACGCGTGTGCGGGAACTCATCGCGCAGGCGCTCGGAGATGCGCGCCATCGTGTCGATCTCGGTATCGGTCGACGGACGCGCGCGATCTTCCAGGTAGTACGGAATCACGCGCACGCGATCGCGCAACAGCAGCTGCAACAGGCGGAACGTCGAATCCCAGCCGCCGGTCCAGAGCAGCTTCACGCTGTGCGCGTCGTCGTTGCGGTCGTCGTAGACGCGCGTGGTCTGCATGCTGCGCGCTCCTGGTCGCGATTAAACGTGTCGATCAAGCAAGAATTATCAAGACACGATGGGGAAGATGCACGCCCAACATACCCATGGCTTCAATCTTCTGCGCGAGACTCGCACGCGCTTCGTAAAGGTAGATGAATCCCCGCTGTTCGAAGAAAAACATGAATGCGCGAAAGCGTGAAGCGCGTCTTCGCAAACGTGAGCGCGTTGGTGAAAGTGCGCGCAAATACCTCGAAAACGAGAGCTTGTGGTCAAAGAAGGGTGAACCTTCACACGATTCCTCGGAGGTATGCTCCAGCCGCACGGTGAGTTCCTTCCACGCGATATCCCTTCCACGCGCAACGCATGCGATGTGTGCGACGCGCCCCTCTACCGGACCGGATACATGTCCCTGGAAAACAGCTTGAGTCCACTGACGACGCCAACCTTTCCCATCGCGATGCATAGCGGCGAATGGGACCGGGACAGCTTCTGGACGTTCGCAGACGCGGCCAAGGAAGCCACCGAAGCGCTTGCGGCGCAGAAGATGAAGGCGCTGGAAAACATGCCGGTCGATGCGTTGCGCGAGTTCTGCACGCAGTACCGCTTCTTCACGATCGAATACATCAGCGATCTCGCGCTCCTGCTCGCGAAGCTGCCGTTCGGCGGGCTTCGTAGCCTGTTGAGCCAGATCCTCGCCGAAGAGCTCGGTGAAGGCGACCAGTCGCGCGCGCATCCGGCCATCTACGATCGCTTCCTCGCCAGCATCGGCGTGCCGCAGGAGCGGCTCGATCGCGGCCTGCCGGAGAACAAGCGCATCCTCGGCGCGCTCACGCAGGAGTTGTGGCAACGCGATGCGGCCTTCGGCGTCGGATTGCGCGGCATGGGCGGCGAATGCCTGTGCCAGACCTACCTGTCGGTGATGTTCGAGCACCTGCGCGTGCATCCGTACATGCGCGAGAACGAAGCCCGCATCGACTGGGAGTTCTGGACGATCCACACCGGCGAGGAGGACATCGTCCACGGCGAGCTCACGCGCGCGGCGATCGACCATTACATCCAGCAGGAACCGGGCGCATTGCCGGACCTCGCGCAGGGCTACGAACGCAGCATCACCGCGTGGAACCGCTTCTGGCAGAACATCTTCGACGCCTGCGCGCCGAAGCCGAGCGCGATTTCCTGAGCGCGGCGGCCATGGGACAGATAACGCAGTTCCATCTCGCCTTCCCGGTGCGCGATCTCGACGAGGCGCGCCATTTCTATGGCGAGGTCATCGGCTGCCCACAGGGTCGCAGCGATGTGTCGTACCAGGACTTCGATTTCTTCGGTCACCACCTGGTCGCACACATCGCGCCCGACGGAACGCCATTGCAGACCGGGCGATTCGATGGCGAAGCCGTGCCCGTGCCGCACTTCGGCATGAACCTGGATCGCGAAGCGTGGGAAACGCTCGCCAAACGCGTGAAGGTGGCCGGCGTGGAGTTCGCCGAGGAGCCGCACTTGCGGTTGAAGGGCAAGCCGGGCCAGCATGTCACGATGTTCTTCTTCGATCCGTCGGGCAATGCGCTGGAATTCAAGTCGTTCGACGATCCGGAACAGACCTTCATCCCGTAACTCCGCTCACGAAGGCGAACGACATGCGTGAGGCTTCCCTGCAGGGCGCTGGCGAGGCCGCGCCCTCGACCGCGCGTCGCGACGATCGCGCACACGTGCTGCATTCGTGGTCGCCGATCGACACGCTCAATCCCACCGTGATCGCCGGTGCATCCGGCTCGCATCTGTGGGACGAGGAAGGTCGCCGCTACATCGACCTGTCCAGCCAGCTGGTCAACGTCAATGTCGGCCACCAGCATCCGAAACTCGTGGCCGCGATCCAGGCGCAGGCGCAGAAGCTGTGCACCATCGCGCCGTACCACGCGAATGCCGCGACCAGCGAAGCGGCGCGGCTGATCGCCGAAGTCGCACCGGGCGATCTCAATCGTGTCTTCTTCACCAACGGCGGCGCCGAGGCGGTGGAGAACGCGATGCGCATGGCGCGGCTGCACACCGGGCGCCACAAAGTGCTCACGATGTATCGCAGCTACCACGGCGCCACCGCCGGTGCGATCACTGCATCGGGCGATCCGCGTCGCTGGCCGGCGGAACCCGGAATGCCGGGCATTTCGCGCTTCTGGGGGCCGTATCCGTACCGTTCGGCCTTCCATGCGCGCGACGAACGAGAGGAGTGCGCGCGTGCGCTCGCGCACCTGGCCGACACGATCATGGTGGAAGGGCCGCAGACCATCGCGGCGATCCTGATGGAAAGCGTGGTCGGCGGAAACGGCATCCTCGTGCCGCCGGACGGTTATCTCGAAGGCGTGCGCGCGCTGTGCGACGAGCATGGGATCGTGATGATCGCCGATGAAGTGATGGCCGGATTCGGTCGCTGCGGCGCGTGGTTCGCGATCGATCGATGGAACGTGGTGCCGGACCTGATCACCTTCGCCAAGGGTGTGAACTGCGGCTATGTACCGCTGGGCGGCGTGATCATTTCCGACGCCATTGCGGCGAGCTTCGCCAAGCGCGCATATCCCGGTGGACTCACCTATGCCGGTCATCCGCTGGCGTGCGCGGCGGCGGTGGCGTGCATCGGCATCTACCGCGAGGAAAGCCTGATCGAACGCGCGCGTGCGCTGGGCGATACGGTGCTCGGTCCGGAACTACGCGCGATGCGGGAGCGGCATCCGGCGATCGGCGAAGTGCGCGGGCTCGGCGCGTTCTGGGCCATCGAGCTGGTGCGCGATCGCGACACGCGCGAGGCGCTGGTTCCGTTCAACGCGAGCGGCGAGGCGAACGCACCGATGATGGAGCTGGCGACGGAGTGCAAGCGGCTGGGTGTGTGGCCGCTGGTGATGGGCAACCGCCTGCACGTCGTGCCGCCGCTCAATATCGAGGAAGGCACGCTGCGCGAAGCGCTTGCGGTTGTCGACGAGGCCCTGGCCGTGGTCGACCGGTATTCCGATCCTTCATAGGATGGGTTTCGCCCGGCGAAACCCATCATCCGAAGTTATCGCCTCACCACTTCCGTCGACTCAAACGCCGCGCGCATCCATGTCGTGAGGACATGCGTTACACCGGCTCCAGATCGGTAAGCCGCCACTGCTTGTCGAAGAACGCCTTCGTAGGCCCGTAGGCGCGGAACATCAGTTCGAAGCCGCGCTGCGGATCGGTCGGAACCCAGTTCGATTCCTTGCCTGCAGGCGCCTTCGGGCCGAAGTAGAGATCGACCGAACCGTCCGGATTCTTCTGCACTTCGCTGCTGTTCGACGCACGGCTGGCGCGGTCCATGTTGCGGATCAGCGCATGCGTCTGCCGGTCGTACGCGGTGACCGACCAGTACTGCTCCACCGGCACGTTCGCCGGAACGTGCAGCCGGTAGGTCTTGCCGCCGTCGAGTTCGTTGCCGTCCTTGTCCTTGATCGCGATCGAGTAGAACTGCCCCGTGCCCAGGTGTTTGATGCCGATGTAGCCGTAGGTATACGTCGTGCCGCGCACATCCACCGGATAGTGGTCCGGTTCGTTGAAATCCGCCTGCGCAGCGCGCACCAGGTCCGGATGCGCGGGGTACATCCAGTGCGTGCCTTCGTAGAACGCGGGCATTCCCGCGTCGTAGCGCGCGGACAGATATTGCTGTGCCTCGCGTGCACCGGCGGCCAGCGCCTGCCGCGTTTCGGCGGTGGGTTCGTACGGTTTGCCCTTCTCGATGCCCAGCGTGGCGAGCGCGTCGATCATCGCGCGATCGCGGTCGAGCCACGGTTCGGCCTGCACGACGCGGTTGAGGTTGTCGAAGAAGCTGTCGTCGTAGCGGATGGTGGAATCGAAATCGACGTTCTGCACGTCGGTGAATACCGTTTCCGGCGGATTGGCTGCCTGCGACAAGGGATACACGCGCACGCGTTTGGCGTACGCGACGGATGCGGCGACGTCTTCGGGCGCATGGCTCTTCAGGTTCGAACGCACCAGCGCGTAGCCGCCGTAGGTGCCCGGATGGATCGCCTGGAAGCCGGCGGGGATGCTGCCTTCGTAGCCCGGCGGCACGAAGACCAGCTTCACGCCCTTGCCCTTGTCCACACCCATCAGCCCGGCGTCTTCCAATGGCGCCTGCCACACGTTCACGAAATTGCCGTTGACCGAACCTTCCGGTCCCGCTGGCGGCACTTCGACCACCATCGGCCCCGCGTCCTTCGTGTTGATGAAGGCCATGAAGTAGATCGTGTCGGGGTTGGGCGTGAGCGTCTGGTTGTGCCAGTCCAGCGGGCGGCCCCAGTAGATAACCTGGTTTTCCTTGCCCGCCGTCCTGGTGAGCATCTGCTGGCGCATGAGGTCGTAGTTGACGGCCGGCATGCCCCAGATCGCCGCTTCGGTCGCGCGGCGTTCGATCGCGCGACGCGCGATGTCGGCAGGCGCGGTGGCGGGTGCTGCGAGGGGCGCAGCGGTGTTCGCGGTCGCGGGCGCGGTGCTTTCCGGCGCGGCGGGCGCGGCAGTTTCGGCGGGCCGCTGGCATGCGGCGAGAAGGAAGAGAAGCGCCGACAAGGCGCCCAGCGACAGCCTGCGTACTGCGGTCATCCCAAACTCTCCGGCGTGGGCGAAACGACCTCATGCACCGGACGACGTCGAGAACCCGTGAAGCCCAGATCGGCGCGAAGTGACCCCGCGGTGAAGTTGCCGATTCCGCTGGATGCCGCGCGAACTTGATCGACATCAGCCCTCCGGCCGCAGGCACCAGTAGAATGCGCTCCGATGCGCAACCCTGCCTTCCACCGACGGATGACCCTGCTGGCGCTCGCCGCCATGCTGCTGCTCCTGTCGTTGCCGACGGTGGGGCGCGTGATGGCCGCTGCGTCGCCCGATTCGCAGGGCGCGTGGGCGCAGATGTGCACCATGGCCGGGCTGAAACTGGTCAAGATCGCGCCGGGCGGCGTTTCCACGTCGCTCGCTCCGGGTTCGCTCGACGCGCCCGCACCGAAGCACGTCGTGCCCGGCGAGGACTGCGCTTATTGCCCGGTGCTCGCCAGCCTGGCGATGCTGCTGGTATGGACGCTGCTCGCGCCGCTGCACTCGCCGCAACGCGCATTGCCTGCGTCGCGCAGGACGCCGCTGCGGGATTTCCTGCATCCCAGCGGCCTGGGCTCGCGCGGCCCGCCGATCGCTCTCTAGACATCACGAAGTCAGAACCGACCTAGTTCCGCGCGCGCCTCGTTGCGTGCGCGTCCCGTGCTCTCTGGAGTTTCCATGTCGATCATTTCGTCCGCGATGCCGCGCGCATCGCGGCTGGCCGTTGCCGTGTGCGCGGCTCTTCTTCCCGTGCTTCCTGCATTCGCCCATCCCGCATTGCCCTCGACCACGCTGGAAGGCGTGGAAGTGCACGGCACCCGGCCTGAACTCACCAGCGCGCCGTCGATGCAGCGGGCGCGCACGACGCTCGATGAACGCGCCGGCGGTACCGCGCTGGTCGATGCCGACGCGTATCGCGACGGCCGCGTCAGCACGCTGACCGATGCGCTCGGGTATGCGCCAGGCGTGTTCGTGCAATCGCGCTTCGGTGCCGAGGAGGCGCGCGTTTCGATCCGCGGTTCCGGCGTCCAGCGCACCTTCCACGGCCGCGGCATCCAGGTGCTGCAGGACGGCGTGCCGCTGAACCTCGCCGACGGCGCGTTCGACATGCAGGCGATCGAACCGCTGGCCGCGCGCTTCATCGAGGTATATCGGGGCGCGAACGCGCTCGAATACGGCGCCGTCACGCTGGGCGGCGCGATCAACTTCGTTTCGCCGACCGGCTTCGACGCTCCGACGTTCGATGCACGCCTGGAAGCGGGCAGCTTCGGCTACGCGCGCGAACAGCTGGCGGTCGCCGGTGTGTCCGACGCCGCCGACGGCTACCTCAGTCTCACCGGCCTGCAACAGGATGGCTACCGCGCGCATTCGAAGCAGGAGAACTACCGCCTGTTCGGCAATGCCGGCTACCGCTTCAGCGACACGCTCGACGGCCGCGTCTATCTCACGCATGTAGATACGGCGTCGGAGCTTCCGGGCAATCTCACGCTCGCGCAGGCGAAGGCCGATCCGCGGATGGCGAACGCCGGCAACGTCGCGCTCGACCAGCGTCGCGACTTCACGCTCGACCGCATCGCGGGACGGCTGGGATGGACACCGTCGGAAGGAAACACGTTGTCGGTCTCGACGTGGCTGTCGGACAAGTCGCTGCACCATCCGATCTACCAGGTGCTGGATCAGGACAGTCGCGATCTCGGCGTGGACGTGCACTGGCGTCAGGAAAGCGATCCCGCGGGCCACCGCAATGTCTTCATCGCGGGCGCGACCTACACGCGCGGCGATATCGACGACGACCGTTTCGTCAATGTCGCCGGTCGCGCGGGCGCACGCACCAACCGCTTGGACCAGCGCGCCACGAATGCCTCGGCATACGTCGAGAACCAGACGTGGCTGGATTCGCGCTGGGTACTCGCGCTTGGCGCGCAGGGCCTGCACTCCACGCGGCGTTCGCGTGACGGCTACATCACCGGCGGGCGCGACGAGAGTTTCGATGTCGCGTATTCCGGCGTGAGCCCGAAGATCGGCATGCGTTACCTGATCGACGAAGGCACGCAGCTGTTCGCCAACATCAGCCGGAGCCTGGAACCGCCGAGCTTCGGCGAACTCACCGGCGGCCCGGGTGTCACGCAGGTGGACGAACAGAAGGCAACGACGGCCGAGCTGGGCGTGCGCGTGCAGCGCGATGCGCTGTCGCTGGACGCCGCGCTGTATCGCGCGCGTGTGGAGGGCGAACTGCTCGCGCTGACCGATGGCAATGGCAATCCGCTGGGAACGGTGAATGCGGATCGCACGATCCACCAGGGGCTGGAACTTGGCCTGGGTTGGAACCTCGCACCGCAATGGCTGCTGTCGGCGAACTACCTGTGGAACGATTTCCGCTTCGACCATGATGCGGTGTACGGCGACAACGAACTGGCCGGCATTCCGCCGCAGCAGTTGCGTGCGTCGCTGCGCTGGTCGCCAGGCGATGCGTTCTACATCGCGCCGAACGTCGAATGGGTGCCGCAGGACTATTACGTCGATCACGCCAACACGTTCCGCGCGCCGGGTTACACGCTGGTCGGGTTGAAGATCGGCGGGCGTATGGCGTCGCAGTGGTCGTGGTTCCTCGACGCGCGCAACCTGGCCGATCGCCGCTGGATTTCCAGCACGAACGTGGTGGCCGACGCGGGCGGGCAGGACCAGGCGAACTTCATGCCGGGCGATGGGCGTTCGGTGTACGTCGGGCTGGAGTGGGCGATGCGGTAGGCGTGAGGGGCGATGGGTTCCGCATCGCGGAACCCATCGTGGCCGCCAACCACGATCGAACGATGGGATTGCGCAAAGCCGAGCCTTCCTATCTCGCGTCAACCGTGACCAAGGCACTCGACGCGAAGGCGATTCGCACCCACGATGTCGCCCTCGCCGAAGCGGCGCTTCGCCTTACATGGAGTACGCATGCCCCGTCTTTCCGTTTTCCCGGTGGCGCTGGTCGCCGCATTGACCGTCGCCACGCCCGTCGTCGCAGCCGATACGCCCGACACCGTCGGCGCCCTCGTCGACCGGCAGACGATGGACGAGGTCCGCCAGAATCCGGAGCTGCGCACGCTGCTGGGCTTGTCGGGCGATGGCATCGACCTCTCCGGCCAGCTCACCGACGTCGGCCTGCCGCGTCGCGACGCACTTCGCGCGCAGATGCAGCGCAACCTCGATGAACTGAAACGTTTCGATCCCAAGCGCCTCACCGGGCAGGATCGCTGGAGCTACGGCCTGACCGAGTGGTTCTACAAGACCCAGATCGACCTGCTGAAGCCCGACTGGGCCCCGGCGTGGATGCCGGCCGGCGCTTCGACTTACGCGGTCGACCAGCTTTTCAGCATCCCCGTGTCGCTGCCCGGATTCCTGGAAAACCAGCACGCGATCCGCGACGAGGCCGGCGCGGTGTCGTACGTATCGCGCCTGCACGCGGTGGCGAAGAAGATCGACCAGGTGCGCGCGAACTTCGACATGCAGGCGAAGCAGGGCGTGCTGCCGCCGCAGACGGCAATGGAAGGCGCGGCGACCCAGATCCGGGCGCTGATCACGCCCGCACCGGAGAAGAGCCCGCTGGTGGCGTCGCTTGAACGCAAGCTCGCCGCGCTGAAGTTGCCCGCGCAGCGTCGCGATGAGCTGGTGGCGCAGGCGGTGGAAGCCGTGCGCGTGGACGCCAATCCGTCGTACGCGCGGCTGCTCGCAAGGCTCGACGAGGAAATCGCCCGCAAGCCGGGCGATCACGGCATGTGGGCGCTGCCCGGTGGCGCGGCGTACTACGACGCGGCGCTGCGATGGAACACCAGCACGAGCTTCGATGCCGACAAGATCCACGCGCTCGGCGTGTCCGAAGTCGCCCGCATCGAACGCGAGATGGACGAGCGCCTGCGCGCGCAGGGTATGACGAAGGGCAGCGTCGGCGAGCGCATGTCCGCGCTGGTGACCGATGCGCGCTTCCAGTACGCCGATACCGAGGCGGGACACGCGGAACTCATCGCCGATATCCGCCGCAACCTCGCCAAACTCGATCCGCATGTGCCGCAGTACTTCGGCCGCACGCCGCCGCAGCCGCTGGACGTGCGCGCGGTGCCGAAGGAAGCCGAGGCCAGCGCGCCCGGCGCGTACTACATCCAGCCGGCGCTGGATGGCTCGCGCCCCGGCATCTTCTTCGTCAACTTCGGCAACCTGAAGGCGAACACGCGCTGGAGCCTGCCGACGCTGACCTACCACGAGGGATCGCCCGGCCATCATTTCCAGATCTCCATCGCGCAGACGCTGACCGATTTGCCAATGCTGCGTCGCAGCCTCAATCCCAGCGCGTTCACCGAAGGTTGGGCGCTGTACGCCGAGCAGCTGGTGTCGGAGATGGGCCTGTACAAGGACGATCCGTGGGGCGACCTGGGCCGCCTGCGTGCGGAGCTGTTCCGCTCCGTGCGCCTGGTCGTGGACACCGGCCTGCATCGCAAGCGCTGGACTCCGCAGCAGGCGATGGATTACATGCACGCGCACACCGGCATGCCGGAGAGCGAAGTCCGCACCGAGGTCTATCGCTACCTCGTGCAGCCCGGTCAGGCGTGTTCGTACAAGATCGGCCACCTGAAGTTCGTGGAGTTGCGTGAACGCGCGCGCGCGAAACTGGGCGATCGCTTCGACATCCGCGCCTTCCATGACCTGGTGCTCGGCAATGGCGCGGTGCCGCTGGCGGTGCTGGAGGCCTCGGTGGACGACTGGATCGCGACGCAGCAGCGCGGTTCGGGCGTCGCTGCGAAGTAATGCGAACGCCCGCGCGTTTCCACCGCGCGGGCGTACGGAAGGGCGTCAGTCGCCCACGAAACGCACGTTGTAACCGGCATTGCCGGCGTACAGGCCGTAGCTCATCACGTCGACGTTCAAGCGCAGCGTGATGGGCTTTGCGAATACGCGGTCGACCTGACGATCGGTCAGTCCGTAGTACTGCACCAGCGTACGCCGCGTGAGCAGGCCGCCTACGCATGTACGCGTCGTGGGCTGGTCGAAATTGAGCGACTGGCCCGGCGACAATGACGCGAACACGTGCGTGGGCGCCGGGTAGAGTTCCAGCGTGCCGTCCATCGGCTGTCCGGTGTCGGGGTTGGTGAGCGCCAGCTTGCCGAGCACCTCGCTTTCCAGCGTGATCGACGGGTACATCGTCAACGAGCCCGTATTGTTGAACGTCGTTTCATTGACGAAAGCTCCTTCCACACTCGCCGATCCCCACTGGCACAGCATGGAGTTCAGACTGCCTCCAGGCAGCGTGATGTGGGCCAGATCGCGATACGAACCGTAGCCGCTGCCCATCGGATCGGTGATCTGCAGGCAGCGTGCATCGGCCGGATCGCCCGGCATCGGCGTGCAATCGCGGCGCAACTGCACCGCGCGCATGCTCAGCAGGCCGAGCCAGCGCACCGGACGTCCGAACGAATCGGCATCGCCCACATCCAATGCCTTCTGGCGTGCGACACGTGCGTCCAGCTCGCGCGTCCTCGCCACGAACGCGGCGTCCGGCCCGACCGTCGGTGTGTGCTTCGCGGCGTGTGCCTGCGGCGGTAGCGGCGCGTCCGCCGCTTCAGGCGCTGTCGTCGTCGCCGGCGCGATCCCCATCGCCCAGGCGCCCATGCCCGTGGCGGCCGCACATGCGACCGCCAGCATCATCTTCTTGCGCATCCTTTCCCCTTTGGAATGTCGTGATCCTTGACGCCGCGAACGCGACGCCGCGGCGAATATAGCGACGCGAGGACTGTGTCGAACTCGCCGACTCTGTCGGTTCGCCGACCGGTCCGCCGACCCCCGTTCCGGAATCGGACCATCTGGCGCGATAGACTTCGCCGGGAGTCGCCGGAGGCATGATGCTTCGTTCGTTCCGCACCATAGTTCTGGGCTGTGTCCTGGCCATTTCGGCCATGGCGCCGGCGTTCGCGCAGACCAAGAGCGCCGCGCCGGCCATCGCCGTGCCCGAAGGCCCGAAGGCGCCCGCCGCCATCCCGGTGGCCGACATCTCCCTGCGCGCCGACACCGACGAGCGTTTCGCCGAAGCCGTCACGCTGCGTGCGCTGCAGGAAGACCCGACCGACCGCCTCTCGCCGCAGCTCGACGCGATCGCGCGATCCGTGGACGAGAAGGCCAAGATGTTCCGCGCCGGCGACCTGCGTGCGTTGCCGGTGATGCGCCTTGAAAGTTTCGAACGCCACTGGAAGTTCGATGCACGCCGCTTCGCGCGCTGGCAGGACGACATGCGCACCGCGACCGCGCCGTACGGCCAGAGCGCCGCGCAGCTCGCACAACGCCGCGCCGACTGGGAAGCCACGCAGGAAATGGCGCGCGGCGGCAACATGCCGGCGGCGCTGGCCAGCCGCGTGGATGCGCTGGTCACGCAACTGAAGGCTGCCGAGCAGGCCCTATCGAAGCCGCTGGCGCGGCAGATCTCGCTGGGCCGTCGCGCGAACCTGATCGATGCGCGCATCCAGGTCGGCCTGCGTTCGGTCGCCGAGGCGATTGACTACATCGACAGCCGCCTGATCCGCCTGGACTCGCCGCCGCTGTGGAAGGCCCGTCAGGTCGATACGGATTCCGACGGCGCGATGACGTCGATCAAGAACGGCCTCGACATCGAGGCCCGGTTCCTCGCCGAGTACGGCGCGTCCGACTTCGGCAACCAGCGCGCCCTGCACGTCCTGCAGATCCTGCTGCTGCCGGTGCTGTTGCTGCTGTCGTGGCGCGCGCGACGTGCGCGTCGCGAAGCGGAGAAGGCAGGGGCCGAACCTGAACCCATCGATGCGACCACGCGCGTGCTGCAGCGCCCGTTCTCGTCGTGGCTGCTTCTGTCGATGATGGGCGTGCTGGCATTCGAGCCCGACGCGCCGCTGCTGGCGCACCAGTTCGCGATGCTCGTCGCGCTGATCCCGGTGCTGCGCCTGTTGCCCCCGCAGGCCAAGCGCCTGCTCGGCCTGTGGCCGTATGTCGCGACCGCGTTGTACCTGCTCGAACGAATCGCGATCTTCTTCGTCCCCAACGCGCTGGTGTACCGCTGGTACCACCTGGTGCTCGCCTCGCTCGCGCTGCTGCTCACGCTCGGATTGCTGTGGCGCGCGCGCCAGCACAGGCATGCCGTTCCGGAAGGGCACATACTCGAAATGCGGATGGGGCGCGTCGTGCACTTCGCGGCGTGGTTCAGCGTGGTCGCGTTGGGTGTTTCGATCGTCTCGAACGTCGTCGGCAACGTGTCGCTGGCCGAGATGCTCAGCAGCGCCGTGATCGACAGCGGCTACCTGGCCCTCGTGCTTTACGCGGGCATGACGGTGGCGGTCGCGCTGCTGCAGCTGCTGCTCGCGCGCGGTGGAGACGCACGGCTGCGCGTGGTGCGCGAGAAGGCGACACCGCTGTTCACGCTGATCGTGCGACTGCTGTCGCTGGCGGCGATCATCGGCTGGGCCGTGTTCGCGGCGAACCGCTTCCGCGTGTTCCGCCCGGTGTACGCGTTCGTCGAATCGATCCTCACCCGTTCGTTCCAGATCGGCGAGATCGGCATCAGCCTCGGCCACGTGCTGGTGTTCTTCGTGTCGATCTACGTCGCGTTCTGGGCGGCGAAGGCGACGCGCTACCTGTTGCAGGAGGAAGTGCTCACGCGCATGTCGCTGCCGCGCGGCGTGGGCAATTCGGTCGCGTCGCTGACGTACTACGCCGTGCTGCTGCTCGGTGCGCTGGTCGCGTTGACTGCGGCCGGCTTCAAGATGACGCAGCTGGCCTTCATCTTCGGCGCGCTGGGCGTGGGCATCGGTTTCGGCCTGCAGAACGTGGTGAACAACTTCGTCTCCGGTCTGATCCTCATGTTCGAGCGGCCGATCCAGCCCGGCGACGTGGTGGAGATCACCGGCACGTCCGGCCGCGTGCGCGAGATCGGCATGCGCGCCACCACCATCAAGACCTTCGACGGGGCCGACGTGGTGGTGCCCAACGGCACGCTGCTGTCGGAGAAGCTGACCAACTGGACGCTGCTGGATCGCAACCGCCGTCTCGACATCGACATCGGCGTGGCTTACGGCTCAGATCCGGCGAAGTTGTCGGCGCTCTTGCAGCGGACGGCGTTGCAGACGACGGGCATCGTGTCGAGTCCGGAGCCGGTGGTGCTGTTCCTCGGCTTCGGGGCGAGCGCGCTGAACTTCGGCATCCGTGCGTGGACGTACGATTACGACAACTCCGCGTCGATCCGCAGTGATCTTGTCACGCGCATCTACAACGCGTTGAACGAGGCGGGGATCGAGATGCCCTTCCCGCAGCAGGACATCCACCTGCGCTCCGTGTCGGAGGAAGCGGTGGAGAAGTTGCGTGGGACGAGGGAAGCGCCGCCGGATCGCGAATCGTAGGCCTGGCTTCGCGTAACCAGGCCCATCGCACGGGCGTCGGCTGCGTTGGATGACGGGTTGGGAGTTGCCCAACCCATCCATCCTACGTGAAGGTGTCGGCGCTGATGTACAACGCACTCGTCGCGTCCGGCGAAGCATCCTGCAGCGGCGCCGCCTTGCGGCTGTGCAGGTAGACGAAACCGATGACCGCAACGACGAGGATGATCGCCATCGCGATCATGAGCTGGCGGGAGTTCATCGCGCCGGCCTCAACGCTTTTGGTCGCCGCGATCGCCCTGGCCGGACTTCACGTCCGTATCGGAATGACGGCGGCGATCCTGCGACAGCGAGCGGCTCACGTCGTCGGATTCCTTGAATCGTCCCTTCTCGTCGCGACGCACGAATCGCTTGTCGCCATTGGGTGCGATGAGTTCGCGCTTGTCCGATTCCATCGACTTGCTCCCTTCAGTGGACGATGGCCCATGCTGTTCGGGAGGCGGTTAAGACAGGGCGAACGGTGAAGCGCTTCGTTCATGCACGTCGTCGATACGCGAACGCGTCACTGCTTCTTCACCGACAACGAGGCTTCTTTCAGTGCTGCGCGCGCTTGCGGTAGACGACGATGATGACGAGGTCCGCATCACCGCGCTGCGCGAGCGCATGCGTACTGCCATTGCGCGTGAGGATCGCATCGCCGGGACCGACATCGCGGCGCTTGCCATCGAGCAGGAGTTCGCCGCGACCGGAGATCACGTAGTAGATCTCGTCCTTGTCGTTGCGATGCTCGCCGATGGTCGCGCCCGGATGCAGTGCGCGCTGGCGGAAGACGATCTCGAAGCCGTCGGCCTGTTCGAAGAACGGATACGCCGTCGTCGTTCCTTCGCCCTCGTGCGGACCGGGCTGCTGCACGGCGATGTCGCGGGCGTTCTCGACGTAGGAGTCGCGGCGGGGTTCGGCGGCGTGTGCAGCGGTGAACGTCGCCATGCACAGCAACAGGAATCGCAGCATCTTCGTCTCCCTTGTCGTCATCCCGGGCTACAAGGGCCCCTCGCCCGAACGGGAGAGGGGCCTGCAACGATCAACGCGCCAACCAGCCGCCATCCACCGGAATGATCGCGCCATTGACGTAATCCGACGCACGCGAGGCGAGGAACACAGCCGTGCCGCCAAGGTCTTCCGGAAGGCCCCAGCGTCCGGCCGGGATGCGGTCGAGGATCTGCGCGCTGCGCGCCTCGTCCGCACGCAACTGCGCGGTGTTGTCGGTCGCCATGTAACCCGGCGCGATCGCGTTGACGTTGATGCCCTTGTTCGCCCATTCGTTGGCGAGCAGGCGCGTGATGCCGGCGATACCGCTCTTGCTCGCGGTGTACGAAGGCACGCGGATGCCGCCCTGGAACGACAGCATCGAAGCGATGTTGACGATCTTGCCGCCACCGTTGGCGATCATGTGCCTTCCTGCGGCCTGCGCCATGAAGAACGCGCCCTTGATGTTCACGTTCATCACGTCGTCCCAGTCCTTCTCGGTGAAATCCACCGCGTCGGCGCGGCGGATCAGACCTGCGTTGTTGACCAGGATGTGCAGTCCGCCCAGCCCGTCGAGCGTTTCGCGCACGACGCGGTCGATGGGTTCGACGCTCGACAGGTTCGCTTCGATGGAAACGAAGCGGCGGCCAAGCGCGCGCACCTTCTCTTCGGTCTCCAGCGGCGCCTGGATGCCGGCGGCGGCGATGTCGGCGCCGGCCTGCGCAAGCGCGACCGCGATGCCCTGGCCGAGGCCCGTGTTGGCGCCGGTGACCAGCGCGACCTTGCCTTCGAGACTGAACGCATTGCCCATGAACCCTTCCCCTTGTGCTGTGTGCGAGTGCGGCTGCGTGCTTACTTCAGCTGGCAGATGTCCAGCTGGTTCATGTCGGTGTAGTCGAGGTTCTCGCCGCCCATGGCCCAGATGAAGCAATAGTTCTTCGTGCCCGAGCCCATGTGGATCGACCACGGCGGCGACACGACGGCTTCGTCGTTGGCGATGACAAGGTGGCGCATGTCCGCCGGATCGCCCATGAAATGCATGACGCGCTGGTCGGCGAGGTCGAAATAGAAATAGACCTCCGAACGACGGTCGTGCAGGTGCGGCGGCATGGTGTTCCAGACACTGCCCGGCTTGAGGATCGTCAGGCCCAGCAGGAGCTGGCACGACTTCACCGTGGCCGGAACGATGTACTGGTAGATCGTGCGTTCGTTCGAGGTCTCCAGCGCGCCGCGCTCCAGCGGGACGGCCTGCGCGATGGAAATGTGCTTCGCCTCGAAGCGCGCATGCGCGGGCGTGGAGGCGAGGTAGAACTTGGCGGGATTGGCTGCGTCGCTCGATGCGAACACGACGTCCGCGCTGCCCATCGGCACGTAAAGACCGTCCTTGGGATCGAGCGTGTAGGACGTGCCGTCGACCGTGACGGTGCCCGTGCCTGCGCCGACGTTGACGATGCCCAGCTCGCGACGCTCGAGGAACGGCTTGCCCGCGGCGGAAGCCGGCTCGGTCTGCGCCGGCAGCGACACGGACGCGGTGGTCGGTGCGGCGCCGCCGATGACGAAACGCTCGTTGTGCGAGTAGTTCAGGACGACCTGGCCCGGAACGAAGAGGCCTTCGATGAGGTAGCGCTCGCGCAGCTGGTCGTTGCTGGCGCCGGCCATCATGTCCGGGTGGGTGGCGTGGTAGGTCTTGCGGAACATCGGGCCTCTCCGGTGGTTCTGGCCGGCGCGAAGGCGCGCGGCGGGGCGGTGTGAGGGGATGATAGCGGGGTTTTGGTAACCGGTGTCAAAAACGGGCGTCCACCCAGTTTGGAGGCAGGAACGAGGGCGGTTTACGGGCCCGGCGCGCTTGTGGCCCGGGTAGCGAAGCGCCTCCGGGGAACCCCGACGGCCTCGTTCTCTTCAAGGTGCAACAAACGGAATTCCGGAGTCGTGACGCGGCGTTGCCCCGGGTGCGCTCCGATTACCCGGGCTACGAAGCCCTGGCATACCCGGCGAGCGCCGGGATGCGGGCCGCAAGGCTCAGGCCTTCGGCCGCTGCGTCGAATCCCGCACCACCAGTTGCGGGCTCACCGTGCGCGGTGCGATGGCAGCGGCCTCCGAACCCGATGGCTCCTCGCCGAGCAGCATCTGCGCCGCCTGGTGGCCGACGTCGCGCGTGGGCGAATGGATCGTGGTCAGCGCAGGCCACAGCTGCGCGGCCAGCGGGCTGTCGTCGAATCCCACCACCGACAGGTCGCCGGGAATCGACAACCCACGCCGCATCGCGGCCTTGTAGACACCCGCGGCCATTTCGTCGTTGCAGGCGAAGATCGCCGTCGGTCGCGGCGACTTCGCCAGCAGGTACTCCGCACCTGCCACGCCGGAATCGAAGGTGTATCCGCCTTCGAAGATGTAATCCGGCGTCAGCTCGATGCCACGCGCGTCCAGGCCTTCGAGGAAACCGCCGCCGCGTTCGATGGTGGAGCGGTAACGACGCGGGCCGGTGATCAGGCCGACCGTGCGATGGCCGAGCGATTCGACGTAGTTCGCCGCTTCCATGCTCGCCTGGCGGTCCTGCGTGACGAGCATGTGCGCCGCCGCGTCCATCGGAATCGATGCGATTCGCACGTAGCGCACGCCGATCTCGCGCAGCGCGGCGGCGAGCTGTTCGTCTTCCGACACGCGAGGAATCAGGATCACGCCGTGCAGCTTCTGCTGCTGCACGAAGCGGCGCACGCCGTCGATGTAGTCCTCCCTGGAGGAATCGCACGGATGCACGACCAGCTCGTAACCCGAATCGCGCAGCGCATCCAGGGCGCCGTACTGCATGTTCACGATGTACTGCGCTGTCGGGTTGTCGTAGACCAGCCCGATCAGGAACGAACGCCGGAACGCCAGCCCGCGCGCCTGCGGATCCGGCGTGTAGCCCAGCTGCTTCATCAGCGCCAGCACCTTCTCGCGCGTTTCCGGGTGTACCAGCGGCGAGTTGTTGATGACGCGCGACACCGTCTTCTTCGACACGCCCGTAAGCCGCGCGATGTCGTTGATCGTCGCCTTGCCGGTCAGCCCCGTGTCCTCCGGCGCAGGCAGCGGCGAGGCGGTGCGGGAACGGCGGGGACGCGGTGCGGGTTCGGTCATGGGCGGGATTCTAGCGGGGCCCGGGGCGCGTGCGCGTGCTCGGGCGTTCCTGGTACTGGTCGAACGGAAAACGCGAGCGGGCAGGGACGGTGAATGCGCACCATCACCCGCCGCCGCGCGATCCGTGTCGAAAAAGGATCAAGCCTTCAGCACCGCCGGCAGCCACAGCGACAGCGCCGGCACGAAGGCCACCACCAGCAGCACCGCCAACCCGGCCAGCCAGAACGGCCAGATCGTCCGCATGCTCTGGCCGATGCTGATCTTGCCGATGGACGTGCCGACGAACAGCACGGAGCCCAATGGCGGGCTGATCAGACTCAGGCCGCCCTTGAGCACCAGGATCACGCCGAAATGGACCGGATCGATGCCGATGGCCTTCGCCACCGGCAGGAAGATCGGCGTGCAGATCAGGATCATCGGCGCCAGATCCAGGAACGTGCCCAGCACCAGCAGCACCAGAATCATCAGCAACAACATCACGTTGCGGTCCTGCGTGAGGCCGGTGAGGAAATCCACCGACGCCGATGGCACCTGCAGGTAGGCCAGCAACCAGCCGAATACCGCTGCCGTGGCGATCACGAACAGGATCGCGCCAGCGCTGCGCGCCGCGTGCACGACGGTGCCGAGGAACTCGCGCCACGGCATCTGCCGGTACAGCACGCTGGTCACCAGCAGCGCGTAGACCACCGCGATCGCCGCGCTTTCCACGGCCGTGAAGATGCCCGCGCGGATGCCCACGAAGATCAGTGCGACCAGGCCCAGGCCCGGCAGCGCCGACACCAGCCGCAGCGCGACCGCGCGCCAGCCGGGGAAGATCTCAACGCCGTAGCCGCGATGCCGCGCGACCGCGTAGCAGGTGAGCATCAGCACGACCGTCATCAGCAGCGCGGGCACGATACCGGCGGCGAACAGATCGGCGATCGACAACCCGCCGCCGGCCGCGGCCGAATACAGGATGAGATTGTGCGAAGGCGGCACGAGCAGCGCGACGAGTGCGGCGGTGATGCACACGTTCACGGCGAAATCGCGGTCGTAACCACGCTTGACCATCTGCGGAATCATCGTTCCGCCCACAGCCGACACGTCAGCCAGCGCGGAACCCGACACACCGCCGAAGAACAGCGACGAGAGGATGCTGACCTGCCCCAGGCCGCCGCGCATGCGGCCGACCAGGGATGAGGCCAAGCCGATCAGGCGCTCGGAAATACCGCCGCGCATCATGATCTCGCCGGCGAAGATGAAGAGCGGGATGGCGATGAGGCTTGCCGAGCCCGAGCCCGCGGAGACCTGCTGCACCATCACGATCGAGGGTACGTCCAGGTAGAACAGCGTCACCAGCGAGGCCGCAGCGAGCGCGAACGCCACCGGCACGCCCAGTACCAGCATCACGCCGAACATCACGAAGAGAAGCGCGATCGCCATTCAGTGGACCTCCGCGGCCGGTGCGTCATGGAACAGCTGCGACACCGCGAACAACGCCATCAGCGCGCCGCCGATCGCCAGCGGCAGGTAGTCGATGCTTTCCGGCAACGGTGCGCCGGCCGTGGGGATGTGCACGCCGTCGACGAACAGCACGCCGCCCCAGTACGCAAGCATCGAACCGAGGATGACCACCACCACCGACTGGAACTTGTGCACCGCATGCTTCGCGCGCGGCCCGAGTGCTTCGGCCAGCAGCGAGAACGCGAAGTGCCGGCGAGTGTGCACGCCAGCCGCCGCGCCCATGCTCATCGCGGTGCTGAGCATCAGCAGCGTGACCGGTTCGGTCCAGCTCGGCGAATCGTTGAGCACGTAGCGCGCGATCACCTGCCAGCCCTGAACAAGCACCAGCATCAGCAGCGCGAACGCGGCGGTCGCGATCGTCCAGCCGGCCAGGCGCTCGCAGGTGCGTTGCAGGATCGTGGAAGAAACCGGAGTTACGGCTGCGTCCATGGGAATTCCTCAGGCCAGATCGCGGATTTGCCGGTACAGCGCGTCGATCGCCGGGTCGCCGCGGTAATGCGTCAGCAACGGCTGCGCGGCGGCGCGGAAGGCGGGGATGTCGCATTCGTTGAACGCCACGCCGGCCTCCTTCACGATCCGTCGTGCGTCGTCTTCCTGCTGCGCCCACAGCTTGCGCATCACCTGCACCGACTCGCGGGCCAGGCGAAGCAGCGTTTCGCGATCGCGCGGCTCCAGCGAATCGAAGGTCTTGCGCGAAAGCAGCAGCACGTCGGGCGCCCACGAGTGGTCGCTGTGCGACCAGAAGCGCGCGGCCTCGAAATGGCGGCTGGACTGGAAGCTGCGGATGTTGTTCTCGGCGCCATCGATCATGTGCGTCTCCATGCCGGAGAACACCTCGCCCAGCGGCAACGGCGTCGGGTTCGCGCCGAACAGGCGCAGCATGCGGATGAAGATGTCCGACACCGGCACGCGGATCTTCAATCCGTGCAGGTCGTTCGGCACCACGATTGGATGCTTGATGTTGTAGAAGCAGCGCGGTCCGCTGTCGTAGATCGCAAGGCCGACGAGGCCGCGCGATTCGAACCCGCGCAATACCTGTGCGCCGACGTTGCCGTCGATCGCGCGGCGCAGGTGTTCGTTGGAATCGAACACATACGGCAGGCACAACGCCTGCGTCAGCGGGAACGCGTTGTTCAGCGCGCCGGTGTAGACGCGCGTGATGGCGATGGCGCCGAAACGCGCCATGTCGATGGCTTCCGACTCGCGGCCCAGCTGGCCCGCGTGGTACATGCGGATGCGCAGGCGGCCGCTGGTCTCGCGCTCGAGCTGTTCGCCGATCCACTGCACGGCCTGCACGGTCGGGTAATCCTTGACGTGCACGTCGGTGGCGGTGAGCACGCGCGCCGACCCGGTGGTTTGGGCGGCGGCATGCAACGCGGCGGGCATCGTGCCGGCCGCGCAGGCGGCGGTCAGGCCGGCGAGGAACCGGCGTCGATGCGGTTCGTGCTGGCCTTCGCTCATGCGTTCCTGCCCTGCGGTGTGGCGTCGATGGCGTTGCAGTGGATCTCGCCCCATTCGCCGAAACTCACGCGCGAACGCTGGCCGGCGACGATGTCGTGGATGCCGGTCGACGCTCCCGTCGTCACCAGCATGCCGCGTTTCAGGGGATGGCCGCGACGTGCGCAGCGCGATAGTGCGAAGGCCAGCGCCGAGAGAAGTCCGCCCGCGATCGATGCCGCACCGCCTTCGCCGACGAGGTGACCGTTGATGAAGGTCTCGCAGGTGAGTTCATCGGCGTTGCGTCGTTGCCAGTTCGTGATTTCCGAACCGAGAACGAGCCCGGCGTTGTTGCCGAAATCCGACACCACTACCGGCGGGCCCAGCACGTTGATCAGCGGCAACGGGCTGCCGGCCAGTTCGATGCCGACATGCAGCGCATCGACCAGTTCGGCGGCCTCGGCGGCGGTGTATACGGTCTTCTCCGGCGCGGCGTCGCGCGCGATGCGGAAGACGAATTCGGCTTCGACCGCGGCAAAACCGCCCGGAATCACCGCGAAGGTCGCGCTTTCGCCCGCCTGCGGCGACTGCACCGCGCCTTCGAAAATCGGGCCCACCAGGCGTTCCTCGCCGAGCGTGGCTTCCCAATCCGCCGGAATCTTGCCGACCTTCCAGCCCACGACCGGGCGATCCCACAGAGCGATGGCGGCGTCCTGGCAGGCGTAGCCTTCGTCGAGGTTCGCTGGGACGGAGCCGGGATAGTCCGGCAGCGCCTGCGCCTGCCGGCGCGCGTCCACCAACCGCCGGGCGATCGTTGCGCTGTCACTGCCCGCGTCGGGCGCGTGTTTGTCCATGCGGCGGCGATCCCCCTGATTTCGACAATTGGAACTGTTGTATAGGAAACCGGTGTCATTGACAATCGGGGGACTACACTCGGATCACGGCTCGGGGAGGGGACGGATGGGGACGCAACGTCGGAACGGCACGATTCATGGGTTCGCACGCGCGCTGGCATTGGCGGCGCTGGTCATTTCCTCGACGTCAGCGGGCGTCTGGGCCGCTCCGGGTGGGGCCGGAGACTTGTCCACCGGGACACCGTCGCTCGCCTTCCCGGGCGCCCAGGGCTCGGCGGCGCATACGCCGGGCGGTCGCGGCGGCAAGATCCTGCGCGTGACGACGCTCGCGGCCGACGGGCCGGGGTCTTTCGCGGAAGCGCTGGCGACGCCCGGTCCGCGCATCGTCGTGTTCGAAGTCGGCGGCGTGATCGACCTGGGCATGAAGGAGCTGCGCATCACCGAGCCCTTCCTCACCATCGCCGGCCAGACCGCGCCGCAGCCGGGCATCACCTTCATCAAGGGCGGGCTGACCATCGCGACGCACGATGTCGTCGTGCGCCACATCCGCATGCGCCCGGGCGACGGCGGCAAGCCGAAGTTCTCCGGCGACATCGATGCGATCACCACCGTGCGCGGCGCGTACGACGTGATCGTCGACCACTGCTCGCTGACGTGGGCGACGGACGAGAACCTGTCCGCCTCGAGCACGCGCTTCTTCGGCGAAGACGAGAAGGCCTGGATGGACGCCGCGTCGCGCCGCATCACCTACAGCAACAACATCGTCGCCGAAGGCCTGGCGAACGCGACGCACAAGAAGGGCGAGCATTCCAAGGGCTCGCTGATCCACGACCACGTCAACGACGTACTGATCGTGGGCAATCTCTACGCGCACAACTACGAGCGCAACCCGCTGTTCAAGGGCGGCGCGCGCGGGCAGGTGCTCAACAACCTGATCTACGACCCGGGCCAGCGCGCCGTGCATTACAACCTCATCGCCGAGGAATGGCTGGGGCATCCGTACTCGCGCGGTCAGGTGATCGCGCGCGGAAACGTGATGCGCGCGGGCATCTCCACCGAGGACGTGGCGTTCTTCGAAGTCGGCGGCTCGGGCGACGTGGACGTGTACTTCGAGGACAACCTCGCCGTGGACCGCATCGGCAACCCGCTGCCGCAGCAGGGGCGCTACACGACCACGCCGATCCATGTCGATGCGATGAAGCGCGCGCCGGCGCTGCCGTTCGGCGTGTCGCTGCTGCCGTCGTCGAAGGTGCAGGACGCGGTGATTGCCAATGCCGGCGCGCGGCCTTGGGATCGCGACGACGTGGATCGCCGCATCCTCGCCGATGCGATCGAAGGCCGCGGACGCATCATCGACAGCCAGGAACAGGTCGGCGGTTATCCGGTGCAGAAGGAAACGCGACAGGCGTTCGTGCCGGCCGACTGGGACATGGACACGATGGAACCGCTGAAGGCGCTGCCGCGGCGCGAGCCGTTGAAGTAAGCGCCTGACGCTCTCGTAGCCCGGGTAAGCGAAGCTCACCCGGGTTGGGCGTGACAGGCGCAGGGTGCGACAGGCGCAGGGTGCGCTGACAGCCCCGGGTGCGCTTCGCTTACCCGGGCTACAAGAGCTTCGACTTCAACGCCAGCCCCGACTCTCTCAACGCCCCCGCAAACTCCCGCGCCATGCGCTGAGCACCCTTCGGCGAGAAATGCGTGTTGTCCTGCACGCCCTGCGGGTAGTTCGCGTTCTCGCCCGGTGCAAGCCAGAGGAAAAGCGCCTTCGATCCTTCGACGCCGGTTTCCTGCAACGCTGCGGCGCTGCGTCGTTCCATGTCGATGAACGCAACGTGTTCGCGCGCCGCAAGTGCGCGTACGAGATCCGGGTACTCGCCGTGACTGGCGATCACGCGTCCTTCCTCATCGAAGCGCCGACGTGCGACCGGTGTGAGCAGCACCGGCGTCGCACCCTTCGCCCGCACGTCGCCAACGAACCGTTCGAGGTTGCGAGCGTAGTCGGCGGGCGGCGTGTAACGGTCTGGCTTCTCGACGGACTGGTCGTTGTGGCCGAACTGGATGAGCACGACATCGCCGGGTTCCGTCACTTCGATCAACGCACTCCAGCGCCCTTCCTCGATGAAGGTGCGCGTGCTGCGGCCGTTCATCGCGCGGTTGTCGACGTTGACGGCGCCGGGCTGGAACTGCTCGGCGAGGACCTCGCCCCAGCCGGTTTCGGGCCGCTTCTCCGCACGCTTGATCGCCATGGTGGAGTCGCCGGCGAGGTGGATCGTCACCGGCTGCGCGGCTTGCGCGGCTTGCGCGGGTGCGATCAGTGCGAGGGAAAAGGTGAGGGCGAGAAGATGTTTGATCATCGATGGCGTCCGGGGTGACGGCCTGGGTCCCGGCTTTCGCCGGGATGACGGTGGCGGAGTTGGATGACGGCGGGTGCTAGGCGGGCGCCCATCCATCGAGCACACGTTCCCGCGAATACAGCGCAGCACGTTCCCGCGTGAGGAGCCTTCGCGATTCGCCGCGATGTGCGCCCGACCCGCTGCTGCCATGTTCGAACAGCCGCGCATCCCCGGGACGAAGCATCACGCGCCGGCCATCGCGCGCGGTGTACGCCATCTCGTCCCAGCCGCGCGCGTCGATGTGCGCGTCCATCCAGCAGTCCAGGTATATCGCCGCGCCGACCGCATCGGGATCGCCGTATTTTCCGTCGGGGAACATGCGTCCCGGCCGCCACGCACGGCCGAGCGCAACGGTGCCGTCGGGAATATCCGCATCGCGCGTGAGCCGGCACCGCACGAACGTCAGCCCGTATGCCTGCGCCGACGGCGTGCACGGCACGGCGACATAGCCCTGCCGTTCCTTCCCGGGGCGAAAGCGCGAATGCAGTTCGCAACGCTCGAACAACGCGTTGCCGCCGCCGAAGACGAAATCGACGCTGCCGGCGATACGGCAATCGCGGAAGAAGCTGCGTCCCGCATCGGCGAACAGCGTGTCCTGGTGGCCGCTGAGGTCCACGCCATCGAACACGGCCCGTTCGCTTCCCGCATCCAGCATCAGCGCCACCGCCTGCGCGCCGTTCGGGCCGATGGGTTCGAACTTCGGTGTCGCGAGGTTGCCGACGTAATCGAACACGTTCTCGATGGTGAGGTTGCTCGCGCGGAAATCGGGTGCGCGCACCGTTACGCTGGCGCAACCCCAGGTGCCCCAGGGCTCGCCGTCGGGGCGTGCCATGCCGGCGGCCGCGTCGTAAGTCAGTACGCTACCGGCGCGGTCTTCGCCGACCAGGTGGATGTGGGGTTTGTCGATCACCAGCTTCTCGTGCCAGCGGCCGCGGGTGATGAGGATGCGGAAGGGTTTTGTTCCTTCGGCTGGCGCTGCGGCGATGGCTTCGGCGACGGTTAGGAAGCTTGGTGTGCCTTCGCGTCGTGTCGTGGCGACTACTGCATCGAATGAAGCGCTCTTATCCGGCGTTCCGGCGAGCGACTTCACCCCTCCCCAACCCTCCCCTGCGAGCAGGGGAGGGGGCAGAAGCGCCAGGGTCGGGATAACGAGCGACGCGTGCAACAACCTCCGTCGCGACAACGAAACCCGTTGTGTCACTTGAACGGCCCCGCTCCCAGGATCACCAGCAGCGGCACGATCGCGGTCGGATCGATCCAGCGATACAGCGTCGGCGTCCAGCCCACATCGGTGCCGAGCGGCACCGGATTGGTCGCGTTGTACGCCGCCACCACGTCCACGCGCGCGTTACGCAGCAGGCCGTTGCGCAGCGTGCCTTCGGCATGCAGCGCGGTGCCGTTGAAGCGGTCGACGAACAGATCCGCCGTCACGGCCGCAGGCACGAGGAAGTGGTTGTTCTGCGCGAAGATTTTTGATTCGATGCCCGCGCCCCAGCTGTAGATGTAGTCCTGTGCGCCCTCGCTGGTGAGCGAATACTGGTTGTTGAAGACGTGCACCTGGCCGTAGCGCACGCGCGGAACACGCTGGCCCACGTCGTGGAAGAGGTTGTGGTGCAGCGTGACGCGCAGCTTGTCGCGGTCGGCGGTCGCGCTGTCGGAAGAGCCGATCAGCATCGCCTTGTCGTGGTTCGCCATCAGGTTCCAGGACACGGTGACGAAGTCGGATTCGTTGGTGACATCCACCAGTCCGTCGTGGCGCTGGTAGAGCCGGCCGAAGTACGTCGGCGCGTCCTCGTCGCGTGTGTCGACGTCGAGCATCGCGTTGTGGTCGATCCATACATGCGTGGCGTTGCGCACCGAGATCGCGTCGTACAGGGAGTTCCAGTTGCCTTCGGCGCCGTCGGTGGGCGACCACTGCGGGAAGCAGTCGACGCTGTCGACCAGCAGCAGGTTGCGAACGATGACGTTCATCGGCTGGTTGCCGCTGGTCGAACTGGGGCGGATGTCGAGCCACGCGCCGCGCAGTCCGTCGCCGCGGTCGGCGCCGATGATCGTGGTGTTCGCCGGTACGCGGATGCGCACGCGCGCCTGCTGCGCGGCGGCGGAGGCGACGCGTGCGCGTTCCTGCGGGCCGCTGGGATTCACGCGTCCCCACGTCGCCGGGTCGTAGGCGGCAAGGAAGGCGTCCAGCGAATACAGCTCGCCGGTTTGCGGGTCGGGGCGCGCGTAGTCGTCGCAGGCAAGTGGCAAACCGGCCGCGTCCACGTTCGCGTCGATCATGCCTTCGATGCGGATGATCTTCGGCGTCGCATCGGGAAAGTTCAGCGCGGCGACCAGCGCATTGCGGTCGGACACGGTGAACACGTGCGCATCGTCGGCAGCGGAACCGCCGGTGGTGCCGTTCGGCAGGGCGGAGGTGGGCTGCGCGGCCCAGCCGTCGTTCGGCGCGATGGGCTGGCGTTCGGCCGGTGGCTGTGTAACCACGCCCGCCTGGGCGCACAGCGGAAGCGCGAAGGCGAGGGTGGCGAGGGTGCTGCGAATGCTCATCGTTGCGGCTCCTTGTGGTTAGGAACTGGGAACGTGAACTGGTGGTTTTGCGGGATTCGGGATTCGGGATTCGCGACTCGCGAAGCACGCCATCAGGCCGCGCCTTCGCGAATCACGAATCCCCAATCGCGCCAGAGAAACGAGTGGGGGCATCGCCCCCACTCGTCCTCCATCGCCCATTCGTCAGAACTTGTAACGCGCGCCCACGAAGTACTGCCGACCCGTGTGGTGGTAGACCGAAGCGCGATCGCCGATGGAATCGACCCACTGGTCCTGGAACTCGTCGGTGAGGTTCAGGCCTTCCAGCGTCAGTTCGAAGTGGTCGTTGATCTTGTACGAGGCCGACATGTCGATGGTCAGTGTTTCGGCCGTACCTTCCACGTCGTTGTTGTTGCGGCCCGGCACCGTGGTCAGGTAGTCGTCGCGATACGCCGCCGACACACGCGCGCTGAACTTGTCGCCTTCGTAGTAGAGCGTGGCGTTGTAGGCGTTCTTCGAAAGGCCCGTCAGGTCCGTGCGCAGCGATGTTGCGCCCGCAGCGGTCATGTACTGGATCTTCGAATCGACGTAGGTGTAGTTCAGCTGCACGCCGAAATCGCTCCAGAAGCCGGGCAGGAACACGAACGGCTGCTGGTAGGTGAACTCCAGGCCCTTGAGCGGGCCGCCTGGGGTGTTCAGCGGGATGTTGAACTGGAAATCGTCGTTGACCGTCGCGCCCGTGCCATCGAGCAGGCTCGCCGGCAGGCCGGAGGTGGAGTACGGACGCGTCTCGCGCGAGGTCTGCACGAAGCTGTCGATGTCCTTGTAGAACAGCCCCAGCGCCAGCAGCGATTCCTCGGCGAAGTACCACTCGAACGACAGGTCCGCGGTCTTGGCGCGGAACGGGTCCAGCAGCGGGTTGCCGCCGTTCACCACGCGATTGCCGCCGGACACGTTCACCGTCACGCCCGGCGTCAGGTTCGCCAGGCCCGGGCGCGCCATCACCTTCGCCGCGGCGAAGCGGATCAGGAAGTCCGGCGTCACGTCGGCGACGAGGTTGAACGAGGGCAGCGTGTCTTCGTAGCTGCGTTCGACGGTGGTCAGCACCGGCGTGCCGCCGACGGTGGACCAGCCGGTGGAGCTCTGGCGCGTGGTCACCTGGCGCAGGCCGACGTTGCCGCTCAGCGGCAGCGAGCCGATCTGCGTGGTGAAGTCGCCCTGCAGCCAGAAGCCCTGGTCGCGCTCGGTCACGGAGCGGTTGTTGCCCAGCACCGACGACACCTGGTCGCTCACTGCGAAGATGCCGGTGTCGCTGTAGATGTCGAACGCGCGGTTGAACGCATCGATGTCCGGGATCAGCCACTGGCTGTCGCCGACGTTGCGGATGTCTTCCAGCTTGATCGTGCGCGTGAAGTCGGCCAGCGTCGTGCCGGCCGGCAGCGCGGGGACGACGAGTTCGGAAGAACGGCGTTCCTCGCGCGAGGTGAACGTGTACTCCTTGAACTGGCCGCCGCCCTTCAGCGTGAAGTTGTCCGTCAGCGCCCACGCCATGCCCAGCGACACGTTGTCGATGGTGTTGTCCGCGTACTGCGGACGCAGGCGGATTTCCGACACGCCATTGATGAACGCCCACTGCGCCGGGTCGTTCACGTCGAAGCCGTTGTCGATCACCGGCAGGCGGTCGTTGTTGCGGTAATCCCAGGTGTAGTTCTGCGCGTTGGTGCGATCCAGCGTGATCGTGGTCTGGATCGGATTCTCGAACTCGGACTTCGCGCGGCCGCCTTCGAAATGCAGCTTGAAGTCGTCGGTGAGTTCGTGGTCGGCGTAGAAGTTGAACTGGGTGAACTTGGTTTCCAGTTCGTCGTAACGCGCTTCGGAACGCACGTCGACGTTGTTGAAGCGGCCGTAGACCAGGTTGCCGCGTTCATCGACCACGCTTTCCAGCACCACCGTTTCCGGCTTGCCGCTCGCGCCCGCCGCGCGGCAGGCGGCGCCGGCGGTGCCCGACGCGCAGGCGCCACGGCTGAAGGACAGGCCGTTGAGGAAGTTCTCGGTGCGCGTGGCATCGAGATCGGCATACATCATGTCCAGGCCGAAGGAGGTCTTGTCGGTCGCGTCGAACTGCAGCGACGCGGTGACGCCCAGGCGCTCCTGTTCGTGTTCGAGCACGCCATAGCGCGGGATGCGCGGATGGAACACGCTCGCCGATTCGGCCGCCGGCGTGCCGGAAAAGCCACCGCTGCTCAGGCCGTTGTCCCAGCGCACCGTGCTGTGGCCTTCCTCGACCAGGCGGCGCTTGGTGTAGGCCACCGAAAGCAGCGCGCCGAACTTGTTGTCGGCCCAGGTGTTGCTGATGAGCATCGTCGCGCGCGGATCCAGGTCCGAGGCGAGGTCGTTGTAGCCCAGCTGCGCGCCGGTGACGAAGGTGAAGCCGTCGTAGTCGAACGGACGCGCGGTCTGCAGGTCGACGGTGGCGCCGAGCGCGCCTTCCTCGATGTCGGCCGAGGCCGTCTTGCGCACCGTGATGCTGTTGAACAGCTCGGAGGCGAAGACGTTGAAGTCGAAGCCGCGGCCGCGGTTCGCGCCGCCGGAGCTGTCGGTGCCGCCGGTGGTGGTCAGCGCCTCCATGCCGTTGATGCGAACGCGCGTGAACTGGCTGTCCAGGCCGCGCACGGAGATGTTGCGGCCCTCGCCGGCATCGCGCGAGATCGACACGCCCGGGATGCGCTGCAAGGATTCGGCGAGGTTGAGGTCCGGGAAGTCGGCGATGTCCTCGGCGACGATCGCGTCGACCACGCCGATCTCACTGCGCTTCTTGTCCAGCGCCTTCTCGAGCGAGCCGCGGAAGCCGGTGACGGTGACCGTGTCCAGGTCGGTCGGCGGCGGTGCGTCGGCAGCGCTGGCTACGGCTGCGGGTGCTGCCTGCGCGGTGGTTGCGGTCGCGCCCGCATCCTGCGCGAGGGCGCTCGCGGCGCTCAGCTGCAGCGCAAAGCCGATCGAGGCGGCCAGCAAGGTAACCGGTGTCTTTTTTGGTGCACGCTGAAATTGCATAGGTTCTCCCCTCCCATATGGCACTACAGCTCAAAGGTGCTTGTTGACTGGCTTAGGACGCTTGCTATCGTGTTCGCGACGGTGGAATGACACCGATGGTCAAAACCCTAGCACCTGGATTGGCGGACCGCATGCTGCGGTGCGCCATAAGGCCCCCGAAGCCCGGTCGCGGCAAGGTGCGCCGGGCCGGGAAGCAGGCAGAATCGACGCGGTTTGGATCTTCAGAATGGGATGGGGAGTTGGGATGAGCGCAATGAGGAGCCCGGCGTGAGCCGCATCGTCTGTTTCGGTGAGTTGCTGCTGCGCCTGTCGGCGCCGGGGCGCGAGCGCGTGCTGCAATCGCCCTCGCTGGATGTCCACATCGGCGGTGCCGAGGCGAACGTCGCGGTCCTGCTTTCGCAACTGGGTCACGACGCGGCGATGGTGTCGACGGTCGCCGACAACGCGCTGGGCGCGGCCGCGGTCGGCGAACTGCGCCGCCATGGCGTGGACACGCGCGCGGTGCGCGCCGCGAACGGGCGCATGGGGCTGTACTTCCTGTCGCACGGCGCGATGCAGCGTCCGAGCGAAGTGCTGTACGACCGCGCCGATTCGGCGTTCGTGCGCCATGCCGACTACGACTGGGACGCGCTGCTCGACGGCGCGTCGTGGCTGCACCTGTCAGGCGTGAGCCCTGCGCTGGGCATGGCGACCGCGCAGGCGACCATCGACGCCGCGCGCGCGGCACGACGGCTCGGGGTAAAGGTGTCTTTCGACGGCAACTTCCGTGGAAAGTTGTGGCAGGCCTGGGACGGCGACGCCGCCGGCTTGCTGCGCCAGATCTTCGAGGAGGCCGACATCGTGTTCGCCGACCATCGCGACATCGCCATCGTGCTGGGCGAACGCGTGCCGTCCGAAGGCGAGAAGGCCGTGGCCGAAGCCGCCACGCGCGCGTTCGCCGCGCTGCCGAACCTGCAATGGCTCACCTGCACGCTGCGCACGCAGCACAGCGTCGACAGGCACACGCTGTCGGCGGTGATGGTCGAACGCGACGGCACGCGCCGCCGCGCGCCCGACTATGAGCTGGACGGCATCGTCGACCGCATCGGCACCGGCGATGCGTTCGCCGGCGGCGTGCTGCACGGGCTGATCCAGGGCCTCGCGCCGCCGGAAGTGCTGCATTTCGGCCTCGGCGCAGCCGTGCTCAAGCATTCGATCCCGGGCGATTTCTGCCTGGCCAGCACGCAGGAAATCTCAGATGTCACCTCGCAGGCGGGATTCCATGTCCGCCGTTGACGCGCAGGCGCTGCTGCACGGGCACCGCATCATGCCCGTGTACACGCCCGCCAGCGTGGACGAAGCGCGCAACGTCGCACGCGCGCTTCTGGCCGGTGGCATCGGCGCGATCGAAGTCACGCTGCGCACGCCGGCAGCGATGGGCGCGGTCGCCGCGCTCGTGCGCGAACTGCCGGACATGCGCGTCGGCGCGGGCACCGTGCTCGACGTCGAACAGCTGCGCCGCCTCAAGGACATCGGCGCGGCGTTCGCCGTTTCGCCCGGCAGCACGCGCGAACTGATGGATGCGGCGGTCGAGCTGGAGATCGCCTACCTGCCGGGCGTCGCCACCGGCAGCGAAGTCATGGCCGCGCTCGCCGCCGGCCATCGACTGCTCAAGGTGTTTCCGGCCGAACCGATCAATGCGCTCGAACTGATCGACGCCTGGCGCGGCCCGTTCGCGCAGGCGCGCTTCTGTCCGACCGGCGGCATCGGCGCCGCGCGTGCCCGCGATTACCTTCGCCGAGCCAATGTCGCCTGTCTCGGCGGCTCATGGCTGACGCCGGCCGACGCGCTTGCGCAAGGCGATTGGGCTCGCATCGAAGGCCTCGCGCGCGAGGCGGTGGCGCTGTCCGCGGAGTGACGCGGCGCGTCGAAAAAGGCGCATCCGAGCACCATGCCGGCGCCCGGATCGGGTCGGGATCGCCAAAGTTGCGAAATTCCCGCACTTTTTCGTGCAAAAACACTTGGCGCAGCGTTTGTGTTGCCCTACATTCCGCTTGCCTAGCTGCGGTTTACGGGCATCCATCAACCATCGAGTATCACGAGACACATATGGCGAAGACGAAGAAAGTGGCAAAGA
>Ga0102591_1001367_pt1 | contig 33932 bp, 13 predicted proteins | sample AraplaCol_mCL_r2_2_FD_76860 | JGI IMG/M metagenome (GOLD analysis project Ga0102591, IMG submission 76860) | Arabidopsis root microbial communities from North Carolina, USA - plate scrape MF_Col_mCL_r2 (SPADES assembly) (version 2) | ecosystem: Host-associated > Plants > Roots > Endosphere...
ATCCGGTCGTCGCCATCGCCGCGGCGATAAAGATAGGTGTCGTTGCCGTAGCCGCCATCGACGAGGTCGTTGCCCTTGCCTCCCATCAGCGTATCGGCGCCGTCGGTGCCGATGATGATGTCGTTGCCGTCGGTGGTGAGGCTGGCGAGGATCGCCAGCTTCATATCGGCGACGGTGTACTGCGTGCCGTCGGCGAGCGCGATCGTCTCGACCCCGGCGGAGTTGGCAGCGAGCGCATCGACGATGACGATCTGGTCGGTGGTCCCGGCAAAGCGGATTGCGACATCGTCGCTGTCGGCGGCGATGCGGTGGAAGCTGATCTCCGCGGCGGTGTAACCGCTGATCTCGAGCCGATCGGCCGTAGACGAGGCCTTGTCGTTGATTACGTCGCTGCCATCGCCGCGGGCAAAGCGGTAGGTGTCGTTGCCGGCGCCGCCCGACAGATGATCGTTGCCGAGACCGCCGATCATGACGTTGTTGCCGGCATCGCCGGTCAGGACGTCGTCGGCAAAGCTCGGCGCGCGTGCGATCAGGTCGGAGGTACCCCACACCGTGCCGTCGGCAAAGTGGATCGTCTCAACGCCGCCCGCACCGAGCGCGCCTTCGATGGTGATACGCGCCCCGGTCGACTTGACGATCAGCGTGAAATCGGCCCTGTCCTCGCTCTGCGAGACCGTGACGTCGTCGGCTGCGATATCCGCGGCCAGCAGCAGCGTGTCGTTGCCTGCCGTATCGGCAATGCGGTCATGGCCGCCATGGGCCGCGAAGCGGTAGGTGTCGTCGCCGGCGCCGCCTTCGAGGCGATCGTTGCCGGTGCCGCCGTCGAGATCGTCAGTCCCGCCATTGCCGATCAGCAGATCGTCGCCGGCACCGCCAGCGAGCGTATTGTCGAGCTCGTCGCCGCGAATGATGTCGTCGCCATTGGTCGCGGTGCGAGCCAGCGCGACCAGGGTCGACGCGGTCCAGACCGTGCCGTCCGTAAAGGTGACGCGCGAGACGCCCATGCCCGGCGTCGCCGGCGAGCCGAGATCGACGCGGTCACCGGTGCCGATGATTTCGAGCACCAGATTGGCCGCGCCGCGCACGACGCGGATATCGCTCGCCAGGATGCCGGCCGCGAAGCTCAGCGTGTTGGTGCCGGAGCTGTCGAGAATGACGTCCTGGCCATCGCCGCGGGCGAACACATAGGTATCGTCGCCACCCGCGCCCTGCAGCACATCGTTGCCGGTGCCGCCGATCAGCGTATCGGCTCCCGCGCTGCCTTGCAGCGTGTCGTTGCCTGCCTTGCCGTCGAGGGTGATGGAGTTGCCCTGGAAGCTTGCGGGAACCGCGAGCGCATCGTCGCCGCTCGACCCTTGCAGGGATCGCGTCAGCACGTCGTTCCAGGTCCAGTTGGTGCCGTCCGCGAAGGCGATCGTCTCGATGGCGCTGGCGCCGTCGAGCGCGCCGGTGACGCGCACCCGACCACCCTCGTTGTTGATGCGCAGTTCGACGTCGCGGCCGATCTGCACGACGCTGACGTCGGCGGCCACGATCCCCGCGGCGAATTCCAGGCGATCGCTGCCGCCGAGATCGGCGATGGTGTCGCGGCCGTCGCCGCGCGTGAAGCGGTAGATGTCCGTGCCGATGCCGCCGGACAGCTGATCATCGCCCTGGCCACCCTCGAACACATCCGTGTCGGTCGCAAAGCTGCCGTCGCCGTAACCGGTCATGACGTCATCGCCGGAGCCGCCGGACATGATGTCGCTGCCGCCGCCGCCGATGATCTGGTCGTTGCCTTCCTGGCCTGCGATCAAATCGTTGCCTAGGCCGCCGTCGATCAAATCGTTATCGGCGCCGCCGGCCAGCCGGTCATTGCCGGCGAACCCGCTGATGGCGTCGTTACCGCCATTGCCGAAAATGCGATCGTCGAGCGCGCTGCCGTTGAGGACGTGACCGGCATCGTCGTCATTGATGCTGATCGAATTGTCGATTGCGATCGGAACGCCGTCGAAATTGGCCGAGGTCAGCGTGGTGGCATCGACGCCTAGCAGGCGCACCAGCTCCTGATCGGGCCCCGACGTCGCCCGCATCATGACCACTGCATCGCTGCCCGATTGCGCTAGGAAGATGCTGCCGCCCTCGAACGGATTGGGATTGCTGGTCATCAGGCGGATGACGTCGCCGCCGGCCCCCGCCTGGAAATCGGTGATGACGTCGGCGACGATGGGCGATGCACCCTGCCGGACCGGCAAGTAGTAATAGGTGTCGCGACCAGCGCCGCCGGTCAGCGTGTCGACGGAACCATCGGCGGAGATGTCGCCGAACTGATCGTTGCCGGCGCCGCCGGACAGAATGTCGGCTCCCTCGCCGCCCCTGAGGTAGTCGTCGCCCGTACCGCCGGCGAGCACGTCATCGGCGGCACTCCCCGCCAGGAATTCGCCCGTGACGGCGACGTCCTCGGCCAGGCGACCACGCACGTCGGCGAGCGACAGCGTCACTCCATCGGCCGCAATCTCGAAGGCGTCGACGAGATCGCCGGCGTTGCTGCCGAGGCCGTTGCGGACGACGATGCGATCCGCGCTCCCGGCGAAGCGGATGACCAGATCCTGGCCGAGCGCGCCGAAGCGGATCTGCGACAAGCTATAGCCTTCGATCCGCAACGTATCGCTCGTTGCGTCACCGCCGTCGGCGATCGTGTCGTCGCCGTCACCGGCCGCGAACACGTAGGTATCGACACCGGTGCCGCCGGACAGCGCATCGTTACCCAGGCCGCCGACCAGACGGTCGTCTCCGATCCCGCCATTGAGCGTGTCGTCACCGGCGCCGCCGAGCAGCACGTCGTTGCCGCCGAGCCCGGAGAGATTGTCGTTGCCGCCGCGCCCGTCGAGGCGGTTCGCGTCGCTCGTGCCGACCATGGTATCGGCAGCGTCCTCGCCAATGTATGACTGATCCCTCAGATCGTTCATCGTCCAGACGGTGCCGTCGGTGAAGGCGATGCTTTCGATGACATTGTTGGTATTGGCGATCACATCGGTGAGCTTGAGCTCCTCGCCCGTGTCGCGAATCCGCAGGACGAAGCTGCGCCCGTCGGGCGAGGTGACCTTGATGTCGCCGGGCGTAACGCCGGCGCCGATCTCGACCCGATCGGCACCGCCGGTGTCGGTGAGCGTATCGCTGCCGTCGCCGCGGCCCCAACGGTAGACGTCGTCGCCTTGCCCGCCCAGCAGCGTGTCGTTGCCGGTGCCGCCGACCAGAATATCGGCGCCGTTCGCTCCGGTCAGGGTATCGTCGCCGGATTCGCCGAGCAGCGTCGCTGCTCCGAACGCGATCAGGCTGTCGTTGCCCTCCCCGCCCGCGAGAGTCTCGCCATTGGTGGTGCCAAGGACGATGTCGGCGCCCGCCGTCGGCGTCTTCCATCGTGCCGCGATGTCGGCGAAGTTCCAGACGGCGCCGTTGGCAAAGATGAACTTCTCGATGGCCCTGCCGTCGGTGACCGAGCCGTTGTTGATGGTGATGCGATCGTCGCTATTGCGGAATGTGACGACGAGCGTCGAGGAGTTTCCGACCAGCGCGACCCTGACGTCCGCCGGATCGATGCCGGCGCTGAATTCGATCTGGTCGGTTCCATTGGCGTCGGTGATGGTGTCCTGACCGTCGCCGGCCGCGAAGCGATAGACGTCGTTGCCCTGGCCGTCGACCAGGGTGTCGTTCCCCTTGCCGCCGATCAGGATATCGTTGCCGGCATCGCCGTTGATGGTGTCATTGCCGCCATTGCCGTTGAGCGTGTCGCTGCCGTTGCCCCCGGAGATCACGTCGTCACCGGCACCACCGCGGATGAGATCGTCGCCATCGAGACCGGACAGCACGTCGTTGCCGATCGCGGTGCTCGCGGCCGCTTGCGTCCGCGTGAGGCTGACATTGTCAAGCGAGGCGCCGACGCCGTCCTGGTTGCCGGTGCCGCGGAAGCTGAGCTGGTTGGTGCCGGCGGCTGCCGTCACCAGTACGCTGGAGCGCACCATCGTCGTGCCGGTATTGTTGAAGCTCGCGACCACCGTGCCGTTCCACAGCACATCGAACGAGCCGTTCCAGTCCCAGGTGCGGTTGGCGTGGTCGAACTGCACCAGCAGCGTCTCGCCCTCGGTGAGACCGGTTACGTCCTGTGCGATCTGCACGTTAGTGCCACCGGTGCCCGTCCCGTCGAGATCGAGCCAATAATTGCCGTTGGTTGCGGTGACACCGTTGTAGCCGGACGTGATCTGCTCGATGCCGAGCGTCGTCGCCGGCTGCGTGCTGTTGATCCGCGCCCAGCCCGGCAACGTCGTTGCCGAATAGCCCCAGCTTTGCGGGCTGGCGTCCGCGGCAAGCTGCTCGAAGCTGCCGTTGACGATCAGGTTGGGGCCCACCGGCTGCCATTGCACCGATCCGCCGCCGTTGATGTCGTCCGCCCCGGCCGTGCCGGTCAGGGTGTCGCTACCGGCGGTGCCGACCATCTGTGCGCCACCGGCCGAACTCACGAGCGTCGGCCGGTTCGAATAGGTCAGCCGCGCCTCGATGTCGGCGGCGCTCCACACCGTGCCATTGGCGAAACGGACCTGCGAGATCACGGCGTCGTGGGCGTAGCGCGAGACCCAGACGCGATCCTCGGTGCCTGCAATGGACAGATAATAATTGCCTTGGAGATCGGAGGCGTCCGACAGGACGCTCACCTGCGTCGGGTCGATCGTCGCGTCGAACTCGATGACGTTGACGTCCGCGCCGTACACGGAGTCGTGGATCCAGTCCTCGCCAAAGCCGGCAGAGAAGCGATAGGTATCGCCGCCGAGACCACCATACAGCTGATCGGACCCGGTCCCTCCGACCAGGACGTCGGCACCGGAATTGCCGTCCAGATAGTCGTTGCCGCCGCGCCCTTCGATGACGTCAGCGCCGACCGAGCCGTAGATGCTGTCGTTGGTGGCACCTCCGACCATCGGAATGCCGCCTTGATAGGGATGCTCGATCAGGCTCCAGCGCGCCCTGATGTCGTTGGAATTCCAGACCGTGCCGTCGGCAAACGCGATGTCGAAGTCGGCAGAGCCGAAGCCGCCGCCCCAAATGATGCGGTTCTCGGTCCCCGCGACGCGCAGGATCACGTCGGCATAGGTAATGTCGCCGTTATAGCCGGCCTCGTGCTCGATGATGATGTCGCTGGACGAGATCGAGGAGTCGAAGACGATGTGGTTGACCTCGGAACCCCACTCGTAGATCTGATCCTGACCGAAGCCCGCCGAGAAGCGGTAGGTATCGGATCCCTGGTTGCCCTGCATCTCGTCGTCGCCGGTGCCACCTTCGAGAATGTCGTCGCCGGTAGAACCGTTGAGGACGTCGTCGCCGGCAAAGCCCTCGAGGGTGGACGCGACGCCGTAATTGGCCTCGAGCTTGTCCCAGCCACTGGTTCCGAGAATGTCGGTGCCCTGATCGCCCTGCAGCTGGACACCCGGCCACGGCGCGGCAAGCGATGCCATGTCGTCATACGTCCAAATCGTGCCGTCTGCGAAATGGATCTCGGTGGACTCATGGAGCCCGTTCAGCATGATCTGGTCGGTGCTGCCGTCGATGGTCAGCAGCATGCTCGGCGGGTAACCGTCTCCTTCGAATGTGAGATGGACATCCGCTGCGGCAATCGTCGCGTCGAACTCGATGACGTCGGTGTCGTCCGCGTAATATGGGGTGACGTAAACCGTGTCCGAGCCAAATCCGGCCGAGAAGCGGTAGACGTCGTTGCCATATCCCCCGTCCATTTCGTCGTGACCGGCGCCGCCGATCAGGATGTCGGCGCCGTCACCACCTTGCAGGATATCGTTGCCGGCGCCGCCGACGATGGTTTCGTTTCCAGCATCGCCGTAGATTTCATCGTCGAAGGCCGTGCCGTTCAGAGTCTGATCGGTCGCGTCGCCCTGGACGAGGCTGCCAGGCAGTGCCACCGCCGCCGCAACGAGTTGGTCGCGGGTCCAGATCGTCCCGTCGTCGAAACGGACTTCATCGACGCCGACGGTTTCATCGACATAGCCGCCGCCGATCGTGATGGAATCGTCCGAGTTGACCGACCTCAGGATCAGGTCGCCGGACTGCGAGAAATAGACCGCGATGTCGGCGACCGTGATGGTCGAATCGAACACGATCGCGTTCGCCGAGCTTCCGTCCCGGAAATCACTGACGTAGTCGTTGCCGAAACCGCTGGAGAAGCGATAGATGTCTGAGCCGGCATCGCCGATCAGGGAATCCCGGCCTGCGCCGCCATCGAGGACGTCGTCGCCTTCCGCACCCCAGAGGTCGTCGTTGCCCGTGCCGCCGATCAACGTATCGTTGCCACCGCCTCCAGCAAGGAAATCGCTGTCCGCGGTGCCGACCAGCGTATCGTCCGAGACCGCGCCTTGGATGCGGATGCCCGGCGTCCCCACCGCGGCGTTGACGATGTCGTCCAGCGTCCAGGTCGTCCCATCCGCGAAGCGGATGCCGGCAATGCTTTGGTAGGGATCCGTCGCCAGCGTATAGCGGACTTCGATGATGTCCCCGGTGCCCTTGACGTGCACGAGCAGGTCGTCGGTGAGGCCACCGCCCTCGTACAGGTCATAGGGGCGCAGCACCTCGATGTCATCAGGCGTCAGACTGGAATCGAACTCGATCCAGTCGAGCCCGATGTCGCCCGTGGAGATGCTGTCGTGGCCGAAGCCGGCTGAGAACCGATAGACGTCGGCACCGGCGTCACCCGACAGGAGGTCGTTGCCGGCGCCGCCGGTCAGGATGTCGGCACCGTCGCCACCATAGATGCGATCGTTGCCGCCGCCGCCGAGCAGATTGTCGTCGGTGCCGTGGCCTTCGATCAGGTCGTCCTTCGCCGATCCGATCAGGGGATTCGGGATCGGCATGTCCGACGGGGAGAAGGAGCGGTCGTTGCTGGAGAGGCTGACCGCGCGGGCCAGCATCTGCTGCCTGTCGAGCACGGTGCCGTCGGCAAAGCGGATCTGCTGGATCGCATCGAGATCGGCGATCGTGATCCGGTCGTCGCTGCCGGCAAAGCGCAGCCGGGCCTGACCGAAATCGGAATTGCCGTTGCCGTCGGTAAAGACGTCGGCTTCCAGGACGAAATCATCGATCGAGAGCGAGGAATCGAACACGATGACGTTGTTGCTGCCGTTCGACGTGTATTCCTGGATCGTGTCCTGGCCGAAGCCGGCCGAGAATCGATAGGTGTCCGCGCCGGCATCGCCGGCCAGCAAATCGTTGCCGGTGCCGCCAGTCAGGACGTCGTTATAGGCGCTGCCGGTCAGCTGGTCGTAGCCGCCGCGACCATCCAATATGGCGCCCGTCGTATAGGTTGACGCATTGAGCAATTCGGCGGCATTAGTCCCGACGATGCCGTTGCCGACGACTGCTGCGATCTGGGTCAGGCCACTGCGGTCGTTGGCATCGGCCAGCGCGAGCATGCCTGTGAAGTCGAGCGTGCTGCCGTCGGCGAAGCGCAACTGCTCGACCCGGCTCCAGTCCGTATCGAGGTCGCGCTGGATGGTGATCCTGTCCTCGGTGCCCACGATGGCAATGATCAGGTCCTGACCGTTGCTGGCACGCGCGAACGAAAGGTCGGTGGCGGTGATTCCGGCCCCGAACAGAATCGTGTCGTTGCCGTAATTCCAGTCGCTGATGATGTCCTGGCCGTCGCCCCGGTTGAACACATAAGTGTCGTTGCCGTTGCCGCCGCGCAGCCAGTCGTTGCCGGTGCCGCCGATCAGGATATCGTCGCCGTCGCGGCCATCGAGGATCGTGTCGTTGCCGGCGCCCCCCGAGATCGTGTTGGCGAACTGGTCGCCGGCAAACGTGTCGTCGCCGCTGGTCGGCGCCAGCGAGCGGTCGAGCAGCTGCGCATAGCTGAGGGTGCTGCCGTCGCTGAAGCGCAGCAGCTCGATCCGGTTGAAATCGGCGCTGACGCCGCGCTCGATCGTGATCTTGTCTTCGGTTCCCGCGATGGCGATAATGAGGTCCTGGCCGCTGTTGCCTTGCGTCACCACCACGTCGGCGGCCGTAATTCCGGCGCCGAGCTGGATCGTGTCGGTGCCGTAATTCCAATCGCTGATGGTATCCTGACCGTCACCCCGGTTGAAGACATAGGTGTCGTTGCCGCTGCCACCGCGCAGCCAATCGTTACCGACCCCGCCAATGAGGGTGTCGTCGCCTTCGCGGGCATCCAGGATCGTATCGTTGCCGACTCCACCCGAGAGCGTGTTGGCAAACTGGTCTCCCGCAAACGTGTCGTTGCCGGCCGTTGGCGTCAGCGATCGGTCGACCATCTGCGTGTAACTGAGCGTGCTGCCGTCGCTGAAACGCAGCTGTTCGATCCGGTTGAAATCGGCGCTGAGGCCGCGCTCGATCGTGATCCTGTCGCCGGTTCCGGCGATGGTAACGATGAGGTCCTGGCCGCTGTTGCCTTGCGTCACCACGACATCCGTGGCCGTGATGCCGGCCCCGAACTGGATGGTGTCGGTGCCGTAATTCCAGTCGCTGATGGTGTCCTGACCGTCGCCGCGGTTGAACACATAGGTGTCGTTGCCGCCGCCGCCGCGCAGCCAGTCGTTGCCGGTCCCGCCGGTCAGGGTGTCGTTGCCGTCGCGGGCATCCGCGAAGGTGTCGTTGCCGGCCCCGCCGGACAGCGTGTTGGCCGCGTTGTCGCCGTTGATCGTGTCGTCGCCCCAACCGCCCTGGACCGGCGTTGCACCGCTGGCGGTCAAGGCCTGGTTGGCAACCACGGTGAACGCGGCACCGGCAAAATTGACGCTGGTGAGGCTGGTCGGCGAGACGTTGTCCAGGCGCAACAGCAGCCGGGCGTCGGCAAAACTCTGCGTCCCCTGCTCGGCGAAATAGATCAGCGTGTCGGCGCCGACCGCGCGCGCCAGCAGCGTTCCGGACAATCCCTCGGCAATGGCGATGTCGAGACTGTCGCCGGCATCACCGCTCTTGAAGTTGGTGACGACGTCGACGCGGTCGCCCCACCGCGAGAGCGGCACGAAAACGTCATAGGTGTTTTGGGCGGCCGCACCGGCGAGCTCGCGCGCGAACAGGCCCGAGCCGATCTGCTCGATGGTGCCGACCGTCGCCGGGTCGGCGCCGGCCCCTTGCAGGGTGGCGACCGAGAGAATCTGGACCCGCTGATCGTTGGTTGCACCGCCCGTCGCCGCGCCGAAGCCGTACCAGACGTCGGAATCGCCTCCGAACAGGCTGCCGACGACATCGTAGGTCTTGCGCCCGATCAGCGTGCCATCGACGCTGTAGCTGAAGGTCTTGCTCGCCGCGTCCCAGCTGATGACGACATCGTGCCAGGCCGCGTCCTCGAGCTGGCTGAAGTCGTGCCGGGGATCGAAATTGTCGTCGCCGGTCTGGCCGTTGACGACGAACTGGCTGAAATCGGTCGCCTGTCCCCAGGTGTCGAAAATGATGCCGAACGAGCCGGAGACCAGCGCGCCCATGCCGCCGCCGCCCGATCCGGTCAGCTCGCTCGCACTCTTGTTCTGGACTGCGAAGGACAAGCCGTCGGCGCCGCCCTCGTTGGCGCCGAAGAACATCTTCGTGGTCCAGACCACGTTCTGTGCGAGGTCGATGCTGCCCCAGACCGCGCCGGACCTGCTGCCGGCTTCGGGGGTCAATTGATAGGTACCGCTACCGAGCTCGCTGGCGGAGCCGACCACGGCAAGGCCGGTGACCGGCCGCGAGACGGCATCGTAGCGGGCAAGGCCGATGGTCGCGGAGCCCTGCGATCCTCCACCGCCTCCGCCCGAGCCCGCGCCTGCGAACACCGGTGCAGCGAACGGATCGGACGACGAATTGCTCGGATGCAGCACGTGCTCGGCCGCATCGGGCGTGAGTGCGCGCGAGAGCAGCGTCGCCGCGCTCCATTGCGTACCGTCGTTGAACCGCACGACATCGATCGGCGGCGCGCTTGCCGTGGCCTGGCCGACGATCGTCAACCGGTCGTCGCTGCCGACGAAGCGCAGCACGAGATCATTGCCGTCCCTGACCACGACGACGTCGCTGGGCACGATGCCGCTGTTCAGGCGCAGCGTGTCGCTGGAGCCGGTTGCGTTCGCGGCCTCGCGAATCGTGTCGCGGCCATAGCCGCGGCCGAACACGTAGGTGGTATCGCCGATGCCGCCGGCGAGCACATCGTCGCCCGCGCCGCCGTCGAGGGTGATCGAGACATCGAGCTGCGGACCGAAATCGATCGCGTCGGCGCCTGCCCCTGTCGACGCGGCTGCGTGGGAGACGATGTCGGCGAGCTGCCAGACCGTGCCGTCGGCGAATTCGAACTGCTCGATCCCATAGTCGGTCGCGCTATTGCCGGCGCGGAACATGTCCTTGAGCGTCAGACGGTCGTCGCTGCCGACGAGGCCGATCACCAGGTCGTTCGGCCCGACCGAGAGGAAGCGGATATCGCTCGGCAGGATACCGGCGGCGAAATGGACCTTGTCGACCTTGGACGCATCGGTGGTCTCGGCATCGGCGATCGTGTCCTGCCCGTCGCCGCGCGCGAAATAATAGAGGTCGGCGCCGCTGCCGCCTTCCGAGAGATCGTCGCCCTTGCCGCCGGTGATGACGTCGGCGCCCCTTCCGCCCTCGATATGGTCATTGCCGAGGCCGCCGGAGATTGCCGAGCCGATGTCGGGATTGGCGAGATCGGAGGGAACGATGATGTGGTCATCGCCGTCGGTCGATGCGATCGAGGCGGCCAGAGTGTGATAGCTGAGGCTGCGGCCGTCGGCAAAGACGATCTTCGCGATGACCGGATCGATGTCGCCGGCGGGATCGACCAGCGTGACGCGGTCGTCGGTTCCGCTGATCGACAGCACGATGTTGCCGTCGGCATCGCGCGTCGTGACGATATCCTCCAGCGCGATCCCGGCGCCGAAGACGAGCGTTCCCTTGCCGTCGCTCGAGCCGTTGCTCTCGATGCGATCCTGCCCGTCGCCGCGTCCGAACCGGTAGACGTCGTCGCCGCCGCCACCGATGATGACGTCATCGCCGGTGCCGCCGCTGAACGTCTCGCTGCGCGCGGAGCCGACGATGCGGTCGTCCTGCCAAGTCCCGGAATCGGCCGCCATGTCACGGAGCTGGTCGAGCGTGAACGATGTGCCGTCGCCGAAACGAACTGCGTCGATGCCGTTCCAGCCCCAGCCGTAGCGCAGCACGATCTGGTCGGTTGAATCGGCAAAGGACAGCACGAGCTCGTTGCGCGCCGGGTCGATCTGCGAGACGCGCAGCTCGTCGGGCCGGTAGCCGGTGATGGCGAGCGTGTCGTTGCCGGAAGCGTCGTCGATCACGTCGCGGCCGTCGCCGCGCGTGAAGTTGTAGGTGTCGTCACCGCCCCCGCCGCTCAGGAGGTCGTCGCCTGTACCTCCGGCGATGACGTCCGCGCGACCGCTGCCGACGATGATGTCGCTTCCCGCGCTCGATTGCCCGGCAATGGCCGCCTGCACCAGCGCCGCACCGTTCCAGATGACGCCGTTGGCGAATTCGATGTTCGGCAGGCTGCCGTTGCCGAGCGCGCCCCTGACGATCAGCTGGCTGCCCGACGAGAAGGAAACGATGAGGTCGGTCGAGTCGGTCGCGACGAGCCTGACTATGGCATCGCTCGAGGCGTAGGCCTCGAGCACGACGGTCGCGCTGGTCACGCCAGCGGGCATCTCGACGCTGTCGATCCCTTCCGAGGCGCCGATGACGACGCGCGAGTCCTGGGCCAGGATGAGGCGGTCATGGCCAGCGCCCGGATGCAGCGTGCTGGCGGCCGGCAACTCCCTGAGATCGACAAGGTCCTGACTGGCGTTCGACAGGCCGTCGCGGATGATGCCCCGCACATCCTCGATCGACAGCGTGGTGCCGTCGGCGAAGACGAAACTCTCGACCGGCCTTGCGCTATAGCCGGACAGGATGGCGAGCCGGTCGGTGCCGTTGCCGATCGAGATCAAGAGATCGCCGTCGATGTTGCTGAAATGAACGAGGTCGGAGGTGATGCCTTCGCCGAACACGATCTTGTCGACGCCGCCGGCGTCATCAACGCTGTCGCTGCCGTCACCGATGCCGAACTTGTAGGTGTCGTTGCCGAAGCCTCCCTCGAGCGCGTCCTGGCCGGCCCCGCCCGACAGCGTGTCGTTGCGGCTGTCGAATCCGATCAGATGATCGTCGCCGGCGGTGCCGGTCAGCATGCGGTCGATGATGGCTTCAATGGACAGAATCCGCCCGTCGGCGAACTCGAACTGCTCGACGCGGCTGGTCGACAGACCGTTGACGATGGTCAGGACATCGAGCCCGCTGCCGAGGTCGATGACGAGATCGTTGCCATTGCGGCTGACGACGATGTCCTCGAAGCGAACGGAGGCGCCGAACACCACGCGATCGACGATGCCCGCATTGTCCGGCCGCTCGATGATGCGATCGAAGCCGTAACCGGCCGAGAACGCGTAGGTGTCGGCGCGGTTGCCGCCGTAGAGCGTGTCGTCGCCCTGGCGCCCGTCCAGCACGTTCTCCTGTTCGAGCAGGCCGGTAATGACGTTGTCGCCGCGGTTGCCTCCCGCGATCTGGAGCAATTGCTCGACGTCCGAGATCTTGATGGTCGATCCGTCGAAGAAGCGGAATAGCTCGACGCCGTCCTCGGCGTCGCGGAACTGGTTGCGGATGCGCAGCGTGTCGGTACGGCCGGTGATCGAGATCAGGAGGTCGTTGCCGTCCTTGGTGAAGACGACGTTGTCGCGGGTGATGCCGCCGCCGAACTCCACCACATCATCGACCGGCACGTGCACGCCGCGCCGGTCGGACCAGCTCGCGCGCACGCGGCGGTCGACGATGACGTCCTGGCCGTAGCCCGCGTCGAACTTGTAGGTGTCACCGCCGTCGCCGCCGGTCAGCGTGTCGTTGCCGCCGCGTCCGTCGAGCGTCTCGGCGAAATTTGAGCCGGTGATGGCGTCGTCGCCATTGGTCCCGACGAGATCGATGTCCTCCGGATTGACGTCGAGAAACGACACCGTTCGGTCGGTGAAGACCAGGCTCTCGACCGCGTAGGTCTGACCATCGTCGCGCACATATTGGTTTTCCAGCACGAAGCGCTGGCCGGTGGCGCGGACCGTGATGATCAGATCGAGCGCGGTGCGGGAGAAGTCGACGTCGGTCGAGGCGATGCCGGAGAGAATGACCTGGTCGTTGCCCGAGCTGTCGAGGATGGTGTCGTTGCCCTCCCCGACCGCGACGTAATAGACGTCGTTGCCGCCGAAGCCGACCAGACGGTCGTCGCCGGCGCCGCCGTCGATCGAGTCGGACAGCTCGTCATAGCCGTAGATCGTGTCGTTGCCGGCGGTCTTGGCGATGTCGATGTAATGCTGAGCCAGCTTGAATCCGGTCCAGACCGTGCCGTCGCCGAACTGGATGTCCTCGATGACGTTGATGAAGCCCAGGATCGGAATGGTGGCGAGGAAATCCTGCAGCACGATCTCGTCGGTCGTGCCCTTGATGCGCATGCGCAGCGTATCGCTGGCGCCATCGCGCAGGAAGTCGAGATCGGTCCAGCGGATCTCGTCGACGAACTGCAGCTTGTCGTGCTGCGGCGGATCGAACAGGCCGGGAATGGAGTTGTCGAGGACGACGTCGCGGCCGTATCCGCGGCCGAAGATGTAGGTGTCGTCGCCCTCCTTGCCGGACAGGAAGTCGTTGCCGGCCCCGCCGTCGAGTGTGTTGGCATTGATCATGCCGTAGATCGCGTCGTCGTTCGCGGTCTTGGCGTTCTCCAGCACCTTCTGGACGATCTGCGTGAAGTCCATGCTGGAGCCGTCGTCGAAGACGAAACGCTCGATCAGGTTCGGTGCGACATAGTCGAGCCCGTCGCTGCTGCCGAGCGCGTCGGAGAACAGGCCGAGGCCGGTCTTGATGCCGGCGAACTGGCCCTTGATGACGAGCGTGTCGCCGGTCGGCTGGCCGTTGTCGTCGAGGAACACGATCTGCAGATCGGGGCTTTCGCCGTCGCGGATCAGCTTCAGGTTCTCGAGCTTGATGCCGCCCTTGAAGCTGAGCACGTCGATGCCGGCCTTGACCGGCCCGAACGAGAAATTGCCGAGGTCGTCGATGACGTCCTGGCCGTCGCCGGCCTGGAAGACGTAAATGTCCCCGCCGGCGCCGCCGCTCATGTAGTCGTTGCCCTTGCCGCCCCAGAGGATGTCGGCCGAGCCCGAGCCCATCAGGCTGTCGTTGAACAGTCCTGCGGCACGCTCCCTGTCGAGCACCTCCATCGACATGCGGAAGCGGTCCCAGGCGACGCCGTCGGCGAACACGATGGCGCTGACGCCGGAATCGGCCCGCTTGCCGTTGCTGAGGAGCTCGTTGTTCTCGCCGAGGAACTGGTCGGTCAGGCGGATGGTGTTGGTACGGCCGCGGATCTCAAGGATCAGATCTTCGCCGTCGCGGATCGCCTTGACGTCGGTCGACAGCACGTCGGTGAGGCGCAGTTCGTCGCTGTCGCCGAAGTCCTTGTCATCGATGACGTCGTCGCCCGAGTTGCGCCCGACGAAATAATAGTCGGCGCCTTTGCCGCCGCGCAGGGTCTGGTTGCCAGCGGTCATGTAGAAATAGTCGGTCGCATCGGTGCCGTTGACGATGACGTCACCGGCCGTGTGGGTGATGATGCGCTCGTCGCTGATCCCGAGCGCGTGCGCGACGCCGCGGATGTCGAGGTCGACGCCGACGGTTTCGAAGGCCGGCAGCATCATCTGCATGATGAAGGCCTGGTTCACCGAGAGCGTGGAGCCGCCGAGATTGCCTTCGCCCGAGGGGTGATAGTCCGGATAGACCTGCGCCAGGATGCCGTTCCACTGCGCGAGGTAGTCGAACACGGCATCATTGGAGTTGCTGGCCGGCGCGCCCGCAAAGATCGCCTCGAACATCGGGGCGAGCTCGCGGTTGGTCGTCGGCTTGTAGCTGTCGGAGGCGAGATCGTAGCTGAGGCCGCGGAAGAAGTCCTTGAGGCCACCCTGCATCGCGATGCGCACCGCATAGCGGCGCGAGGTCGCGATGTACTCGGTCATGACCGGCTGCAGCATGTCGATCATGGTCGCGATGCCGGAGACGTAATGCGCCGGATCGGTCGACAGATTGGCGCTGCCGCCAGGCCCGACGGCATAGGCGATGTGCCCGGTCGCGTTGTCGAGCTGCGCCGTCAGCATCTCGGGGCGGAAATCGATGCCGCCGAGCGAGGTCGCGAAGTGGAACTGCGCCGGCGTCAGCATCTCGACGCGATAGGTGGAATTGTCGGTCGAATTCACCTCGTCGAGCGTATCGAAGTCGATCGCGTAATTGCGCAGGTTGAATTCGCGGCTGTCGCCGGTCTTCCATTCCAGCTGCAGCGCACGGTCGAGATTGCGCGCCCAGACATAGAAGGTGCCGTCCTGGTCGGTCACCTTCACCGTGTAGTCGACCGCGATGCCGTCGGTGAAGCGCACGCCGATCTTGTCGACGGGGAGATTTGCATAGGGATTGAAGCCGAGCTGCTCGGTCCGCCACTCGGTGCCGGTGGGATGGGCGAGCGCGAGGATGGCGTCCTTGCTGGCGTAGCTGGTGGCGGCATCGGAGGCGAGCTTCCAGCTGCCGTCGGCCTGCTTGATGCCGTAGTCGAGGATGACCGCGCGCCCGTTGACGACGCTCATCAGATAGGGCGCGGCATCGCGATCGGTCAGCGCGGCGTCGCGGTCGGACGGCGACCAGGTCTGCTCCACACGCCAGGTCACACCTGATGCGGCCGCCTGCGCCAGTACGTCCTCCATGGTGGCGCGCGCGATCGGCTGGCCTTGCGCGTTCAGTACCGGCGCGCCGGAGGCGAGCGTCCAGTGGCCGCCCTGGCCGTCCTCGACATAGACGCCGCGGTCGAGGAGCACGGCCTTGCCGCCTGCGTCGGTGCCGACCAGCACGGGCGTCAGCTCGCGCGTCTGCTCCAGCGCCTCGCCCCAGGCACCGAGCACGTCGCCGACCTGCGCCACCAGCGTGCGCAGCTTCGGCGTCGTCATCGCCGCCGCCGTGGCCGTCACGAGCTCGCCGAACGAGATGTCGTTGGCGGCAGCGACCGCCAGGTTGGTCACCCGCCCAAAGCCCTTGACGTCGAGCGTCGAGCCCGACTGCCAGGCCGCGTGGCCGGCCTCGCCGGCATATCTGGTGTCGGTGTCGTTCGAGGCCAGGATGGCGTCGAACATGTGCCTGACGGCGCCGCTCTGGAATGTGATGTCGCCGACGCCGGTCAGCCGCGCGCCGTCGGGCGTGGTGATGTCGATCGCGGTGGCGCCGAGATCGATGCTGACGATGCCGAGCTGATCGAGCGTCTTCAGCTCGCCGGCATCGGTGATGCCGTCGCCATCGAGGTCCTGCCATACCCTGAGTTCGGACCACAGCACGTCCGCGGCCGTGATCTTGCCGTCGCCGTTGGAATCCAGCGTGGCGAGCTGCGCAAAGCCGGATTGTCCGACGCCGCCGAACATCTCCGAGATGTCATCGATCCCGCCATTGCCGTTGAGGTCGCGGACCAGGAAGCCGTCGTTCCCGCTGAGCCAGCCCGTGCGCTCGGCGAACAGGTCGTGGTCGATATCGAAATAGACCTGGCTGACTCCGAGATCGGTCGTCTCGATGCCGTCGCCATCGAGATCGATCACCAGCGGATCGGCGCCGTCCGCCCATTTCATGCCCTTCGCAAAACGCGTCGCGGCGGCGCTGAGGGTCACGGCCTGATCGATGAGGGTATTTCCGCCATATTGGGCGGCAATCGCAATGCCGTAGATCCCGAGCAGCGGCTCGAGCATCGTCATCAGATCGGCGATCGGATTGGGCGCCTTGAACACCATGCCGAAGGTGCCTTGGCCGGTGAGCTCCCCCTGCTGGAAGCCGATGTAGCTGCCGACGAGATCGAAGTTCTCGATCTTCATCCAGCCTTTCAGAATGCCCTGCGCGTCCAGCGCCTGCTGCGCCTTGTAGGCGTCGCTCGCGGTGCCGCCAATGACAGCCGTGAAGAGCTGGTCGAACTGGTTGGTGACGTACATGTCCAGCCCGCCGCGGGAATTGGGCCGGAACGCATAGGTCATCCACGGCAGCAGATGATCGAAATAGATCGACTTCGCTGGATCGTATTTGCCGCCGTTTGCAGCAGCCGTTGCGAGGAAGTTGGTGTAGCCGACGACGGCACCAACGCCGCCGAATGCGGCGAGACCGGCGATGCCGCCCTCGGCGTTGCCGCCAGTGAGAGTCAGTCCATAGAACTTGAGGAGGTCGTGGTGCTGCGCGTCCTTGACGATGGTGTTGGGCGAGTACCAGATATTGTCGGCGTTGGCCTCCGTATCTTCGACCTTGGTCGGTGTTGTCTTGGGCGTACCGTCCGGATTGAGGATTGGATTGCCCTGAGCATCGAGAACGGGCTTTTCGTAGGTCCCGCCGACGGTGTCGCCCCAGATGATTCCGCCCATCGAGCGGTTGTAGATCCAGTCCCGGCCCAAGCCCCCCGCTGTAATTGCGCGCTCACCGCCCGCGACAAAGACTGCGTCGTTACCCGCTCCTCCGTCGAGCACCATACGCAACTCGACTGGCGTGATCTCGCTATCAGGATCATCTTTGAACACATGACCGCCCGCCGGCACGTAATCGGCGCTGTATCCAAAGAGAACGTCATTTCCGTCCAATCCGCTACGCTGAGCCCACTTGGTCGCGAAAAGCAAATCTGTCTGATCTGAAGCATTTTCAGACGGAACACCAAGACCCAGTAACTGGGCCAACAAAAGCGCGTTCGCATCGACGTCGAAAGATCCCAAACTCGAACTAAATGAATCGACGGCGTCATAGATTTTGTTGATGTACGAATTTATAGCGTCCTTATTGTTGTTATAGATATACTCCCCCAGATCGGCTCCGCCGAGTGATCCCAGCACCGCGCCTGCAACACTTCCGAGGATGGTTCCAACAACTCCGTAGAGTCCACCCTTGCCCTTTAAAACGGCTGCTATGGCCGCGCCCGCGCCGATCGCTCCCGCAACACCGCCCGCCGTTTCAAAAATGAATTTGACCCAGAGTTTGTTTGCGTCGTCGATTCTATTTGCTTCTCTTAGTTCCTCTGCCTGCGCAGCAGTAACGATCGCTCCGACAATATTTCCAATGAGGCCGCTCTTGGCGATAATAAATCCGACGCCGGCCTTGGCTGCAAACTTCCACCACGCTTTAGTCGTGGCGCCCGCCTTAATGGCTTCGCTGATCTTGGCTGCTTCGACTTGCGCATCAGTTAGCAGGAGCCCAAGCTCGGTTTGGTTCAATCCAATGCCAATCGAATTTCCCGACCTCAAGATCCTGTTGGCATCTTTAACCAGTTGCTTTGTGGCAGCACTGTCGTCCAAACCAAGCAGCACATTATTGAAGAATCGACCCGACGACACTGGGCCTTCGACTAAGCCAAACGGAGCGAAGCCAGTCGCCTTAGTCGTTGAATTCTTCAGCCATTGGGTAAAAACGCCATCACTCGACAGTACGACGTTTGGGCCCGTGATTCCCCGCATCGCCGCCACGGCGTCCGGCGCAGCGGAGCCTAACAGCACTTTTCCGCCTGAGAACGTTACCGCTTTGCCGGTCGTCAGCTCTAGGTAGGCTCGCTCGACAGCATTCTTCGAAGCCTGTGTGATTGCAGCCTCGAACGCCGACAGGTCAGTTACGCCGGCCCTTATTGCAGCATCCTTAGCCGCTCTGGCGGCTCCAAGTGCCGTATCGGTATATGCAATCGTGGTGACATTGGCCGAGTTCTTGACCCAAGTTATCAGCGCGCTGACATCTGATTTTGTGAATCTTCCTAATTCTGCAATGGTCTCGGTTGTGATATAGATTTTACCAGCAAGGCTGTCCCTGAGCGCATCCAGCGCCTTTTGCCCGCCGGCCAAGAACACGTCGATTAGGAAACCCGTGTCTGCAAACTTGTTTGCGCTGACCGTGGCCATAGCTATTCCTATCCCTTACGAGGCAGTTCGTCGTCGCCGAGCAAGAGGTACTCGCCTGGCGATTCAAGCATGCGCTCGACAGTAGGTGGCGACAGATCCAGCACTTTGTCGAACCAAAGACGATTCAAAAAGCTGATGACGATTCGCTGGATTTGTGACCAACCTCGCCCACCAAGCCCGTAGATCCAAAGCTGATCGCTCACGAACGTGTCGATATTTTCGTAAGGATCGACATCTGCCTTGATCACTTCCGCCTTCCGCCGTCGATATCCTTCGAACTCTTCGAAAAACGGCGAATCGAGCAGATTCTTCATGATGTCTTTGATTTCAGACTCCAGAAGACGGCTGCTCGCGCTCTCAGCTTGAACGTGCCGAATGCGATCAGCGAGAAAGGCCAACGCGTCCACATCCGACGATATCAGGCCAGCATGCAGACGCCTCGCCAGGGCTTCGGCAAGGAACGTGTTGTCCGCAGAGCAAAGTCGCTCATGCAGAGCAGGTGCAAATGCTTCGCGGCTAGCAATGACACGGTGATATTCATCAGTCGTTCGGTTGAACGGCTTGTGCAGCCCAACGCGCTGGAAGATCGCATCCAGGCTCGGGTCGGCGGCCAAGTGCCTCGCCAATGCGAGGAGCTCCTCGGGCGTAGTCGGATCGTATCGATCGCTGTTGATGTCATCGGACATCACGAAGGTCCCCTAAAGAACAGGCACTGCGTTTCGCAATGCCACTGCATTTGGGCCTACGCAGCCCGGCCGAGTACTCCACCTGCTTCGTCCCCTAATCGCTTCAGCTCCCCATATCTTCGTCCGTTTTCCCCGCCTCCCCCACCGGCCGCACCTTCATCTTCTCCAGCACCGCGGGATCGACCAGCTGGCTCACGATCGGATGGATCCGCACCGGTTTGTCCTTCACCACCTGCTTGAAGTTGGCGAGCACGGCGGTGGCGACTTTTTGCGAGGGGGCGATGACGTCGAGCAGCCAGGTGGTCTCGCCGCTGGTCCAGTCTTCGGCCTTGAGGCGAACCGGGAATACGCGCGCCTGAATCTGCTCGCGGATCTTGGCGTCGACCTCGTCCGAGACGCTCGCCCAGATCGCGATGCCAGCGGTCTCCTCGACCTTGCCCTCGCCGCCGGCCTTGGCGATGGCGATGCGGTCGCGCGTCATCGGCTCAACGACGAGATGCATGACGTCGGCCAGGGTCTGGTTGCGGTAGCGCGGCAGGTTGAGCATGGCGAGGACAACCTCGCCGACGCCGGCCTGGATCCGCATCTTGAACGCGGCAATCTGCGCCAGCACTTGCGGATCGAGCGCGCGCTCTTTCGCATTCGCGGGCTCGGCCACGGCCCCGCCCTTGATCCCGTTCAATGCCGGCTTGCCGGCGGTGGCCGTCTCGTTTGCGCTCTTTGCCATGGCTTTCGTTCCCCGCGTTCAGCCCGCTTGATGGGGCTTGTCGTGATCCCTGGGGACGTGAGCCTGCCGCGGCAGCGGGCGGCCCATCCGGACCGCTCGCTTGCCGACGAGAAGAAATCCATCATCTGCCCGATACCCGCTCCGGTTGTACCGACGGTCGCCACGGTAGCGGATGTATAGTTCCGTCGCAGGTGATTGGACGCAGCCCCACCGCCCCCTCCTTCGGCATTCATAGAACGTTAACTCGGATACAACTTCAAGACGAAACCGCGATACGCCCAAAAAAATGTTTCGCGATGTGTCGATCCATTTTGCATTGTTCCCATTGACGAGCGCCGAGAGAAAACGCGGGGGGTTCCGGAGACGAACCCTCAGGTGCTAGAGGTTCGGAGATGGGTCGCCGCGATGACACTTGCTGCCACCGTGCCGTCCAAGGAAGAGGCTCCTGGTGGCGCGTTCTCCGAATTCTGTCAGCTTGCGCTTTCGCAGCAACGCCGCCGGCGGGCGATGAACCAACCCTAGGCAAGCGATGTTCGACCCAGCACCATAGGACGGGTTGAGCTCCTCGCGAAACCCATCTTTTGCCGATCACCGCTCCCTTCAATGGCGACCTTGATCGGACTCAAGACGGTCGGTCAGCAAGGATAGCTTCCGCTCCGCGCGATTAAGTTGAAAGGAGAAGCATTCAACGAAACGAAATTGCGACCGTGTGCGGTCAATCCACGACGAAAACAAGTGCGATGGGTTTCGCGAAGAGCTCAACCCATCCTACGGGCTCAGCCTTGGATGACCTGACACTTGAAAAGGCAAAGCGCTTTGCGAAGGCCCGCGGCCTCCAATGCATCACCGAGCGCTCCGCTCACGAACATCGACTTCAGGAGCAGAGGATCGACCCAAACGTCGGGACCACTCAGCGCATCGCGAGACACTGCGAACGCGCCGTCGGACATCGCGAACGGAAATACGCAGCGGTTACGCCCCCCGCCTGGCATGAGCGGCTCCGCGGTCGGAGAGTGGGCTTCAAGAAATGCGCTCTTCGTGCTTCCGAATATCCAGGAGAAATAGGCTCCCGCGATCGGGGTCGCGTTGTCACTTTGGAACACCCCTTCCGCAACGGGGTAGAGCGCCCCATTGCCGAGATCGAAACGGCTCAGGATTTCTGCCACGCGGGTGGAGACGATAGGTTGCCCCTCCGCAAAAAACATATCCGGGATAGGCCGATCCTCATCCGCTTCGAGCCACACGCGCTTGGGGCACATGTCCGCAGGAACGAATTCGCCACGCTCGTTGCGCCTTTCTCCTTCGAGCGCGCGCGCTTCATCATTCTGGAAAATATCCGTGTGGACATGCCGGATGAGCATGGAGGCTTGCATAGCCCTGCTGACCCATACTTGAGCGGTCATCTCAATCTCCTTGCAGCTTCCGTCGGATGATGGACGTCCGGGTCCCAGCCCGGCTCGAAGTTCAATTTTCAGCTATGACGCTGCGCGGTCCATCACACCATAAACTTTCGCCGGGCCTCACTCATCCGCTTTCTTCCCCGCCTCCCCGACCGGCCGCACCTTCATCTTCTCCAGCACCGCGGGATCGACCAACTGGCTCACGATCGGATGGATCCGCATCGGCTTCTCCTTCAGCTGCTTGAAGTTGAGCGGGCACGGCAGCAGCACGAGTCAAGTGCAACGTCACTGCAAGCCCCGAGCCCGATGATCACCCCTACACGATGGTGCATTTCGCTCGCCGCAGATTGCGGGTGAGCTTGGCCACTTTCAGCGCCGCTTCCAGCCGACCGCTCAAGAACAGCGCCCCGTCAAGCGCAGTGTCAGTCCAGAGATCACAACCTTCAAGCGCCGACGCGCTGACCGCAATATCGCTGTCTTTGGGATGACTAACCATCCACTTATCCTTCGGCCACAGCTCTGGATGGCTAAATCCACCAGTGGAGTGGTCGGGACGGAAGGTCTGCTTCTGACATCCGAGATTCAGAAAATACCAATCACCCGGTACCAGTTCGGTTCGGTTGCCCTGGTAGAGCTCGATCTTCGACAAGCCACCCCTTCCAAGATCGAAGCCGCGGAGGACCTCCGCGAAATCGGAGGACACGACGATGAATGCATTGACGCGAAAGAAATGAGGCAGCTTCTTAAAGCGGAGCTCCCTGTACCTCGGGTGAGCTCGTGTTGGACGCTCCGCTTCCGTCAATGTACCGCCGGCCTCGTGCTTGCGCATGAGCTTGTCCAAACGATCCAGTTCTTCCCGAAATTCCGTGTCTTTCCAGTAGTCCTTGCCTTCGTCGTCCGGATTCAGGTTGAATTTCGATATGATCGAAGCGTCCAGAAAGCAGTCGCTCACCCAGACTTTTTCGGTCGCGCCAGTCATTTCTATCTCGTCTCTCTGAGAATGGGCCTCAATAATGCACGAACCGATCTTCCAAGGCGACCACGCGCATGCAAGGGAGCTACGGGACTATTGTGCTTCCGCCTCCCCACCGGCCGCACCTTCATCTTCCCCAGCACCGCCGGATCGACCAGTTGGCTCACGATCGGATGGATCCGCACCGGCTTGTCCTTCACCACCTGCTTGAAATCGCGACCACGGTGGACGCATGGCTGCCGCGGTCAGCGCGAGTTGAGTGCGCTGTTACCGAATCTTCGGGAGGATATTGCGCGAAGACGTCCTTGAAATACGTCCTTGTCTCAAGGGGACAATTCTTTCCACTGCATGCCTTAGAGCCTCATGGTCAAACAACCTTCAGCCGACAATGCTTTGGAATACGTAAGCCTTGACGGGTCATTTCGGCCTGTAACTCATCGGAAAACAGGATGTTGGGTCGTTTCAGCCTGCGCTCGCGCCAAAGGTGGTTACCGGCAACCATGCTCTTCGAAACGGCCAGATCGCCGTAAGCCTTCTTTGTGGAATGGATGATCGAAAAGAAGTTTAATTCCTGCGATCCCTCATAGCCGACGCTTTCGCCCGGCACGAAGCTGTCGATGAAGTGGCGAACGATCATGCCGAAATACGGGACGGGGTATTCCTCACCCTTCTTTTGGGTAATCCGCAATGGCCAGAACTGATGCACACCTGGCTCCAGGCTCTCAATCAACTCGTGCATCTTCGCGTCGACGGCAAGAAGACGATTGGTAAGCAGGAGGAGCGCTCCGAGCGATTTGCCCGATTCGTCCAATCTAAATTCCGACGGGCGCTGATGGGATTCAGACAAAGCTCCACCGTCTTCAGTGAACTTACGGGATACCGTCTCCCTGAAATTGACATCCCAGTTGTCGAAAGCGGCCCTTTGCTCGGCGGACATTTCCTCGTCGAAATGTCGCTTGACCCCCTCTTCCCAGCCAACGAAGTCGCCGTAAGGGAAGAACTCACCGAAACTGTTAGGATCAACCAATCCCCATACCATCCACAAATTCCTCCCATCTCTGGTCGCCCCGTCACCAACGGCCGAGATGTTCTCGACATTGTCGAATCTGGCCATCGACCTTTCTTGCATGGGACTCAGGCATCCTGCTTGTTGCTCCCCGCCCCTGCCACCGGCCGCACCTTCATCTTCCCCGGCACGTCTCGCTTTCCTGAAGAACTCGCTTAGGCCTTTGGCGAGCAGGTTCGCTTCTCAGCCTTGGATGACCCGACATTTGAACAGGCGAAGCGCTTTGCGAAGGCCCGCGGCCTCCAATGCATCACCGAGCGCTCCGCTCACGAAGATCGATTTCAGCAGCAGAGGGTCGACCCAGACGTCAGGCCCACCCAGCGCATCGCGAGACACAGCGAACGCGCCGTCGGACATCGCGAACGGAAATATGCACCGGTCCCGCCTGCCTGGGCTGAGCGGCTCCGCGGTCGGAGAGTGGGTTTCCAGAAATGCTCTCTTCGCGTTTCCGAAGATCCAGGAGAAATAGGCTCCCGCCATCGGCGTCGCATTGTCGCTTTGGAATAGCCCTTCAGCAACGGAGTGGAGCGCTCCATTGCCGAGATCGAACCGGCTCAGGATTTCTGCCACGCGAGCGGAGACGATGGGTTGCCCCTCCGCAAAAAACATATCGGGGATGGGCCGATCCTCGTCTGGTTCGAGCCATATGCGCTTGGGGCACATGTCCGCGGGAACGGATTCGCCACGCACATTGCGCCTTTCTCCTTCGATAGCGCGCGCTCGATCGTTCTGGAAGATATCCGTGTAGACGTATAGAATGAGCATGGACGCTTGCATCGCATTGCTGACCCATACGTGATCGGTCATATCTTTCTCCCTGCGTGTCGCGACGGATGGTCGACGTCCGGGTGCCAGCTCGGCCGAAAGTCAGCTTCAGCTATGACGCTCAGCGTTCCGTCACACAATTTGATATCGCCATTCGCCATGGCTGTCCTCGTCATCCAATAACCTTGCAACGGTGCAACCTAAATTCCGACCGATCAGCCTCGCTGAGGGACGTCCTGAGCGCCTCAACGACGCCGTCGCGCATGAAGATGCGGCCTTCGACACCAGGACACATCCAGATATCAACTCCGGCCAGCGCCGCCGGCGAAACCGCGATGTCGCCGTCCTCGAGGTAGCGAAGCGACCAATGAGTCTGGCCTGTCTGGTGATGAGTACCTATCTTCTCGATGTTGGCGCTCAACTCGGGCAGGAAGCAGTCCTTAAAGGACCCGAAGTTGACCAGGTAGAAAGATCCCGGCAGCGGTGTCTTCGCGTCCGCGTCGTAGATCATATAAGGAACCAGCCCGCCCGTCCCGAGATCGAATTTCGCCAGCACATCGGCAACGGGACCTTTCACGGCAAGAAACCCGAAAAATACGTCTTTCGCACGTTTGAAATCCGACATGCTATAAACAGCCGAGGCTTCCGGCAGCTCCTCGCGCTTCAACGTATAGCCGGCGAAGTGCCGGAAGATCGCCGCACGTACATAATCGCTCTTTTTGGGAACGATATGACGCACGTAGGGGGCCTCCCACGGTTCACCGTACCACTTCTGGCGAATACCGAGCTTGTTGCCGAGGTCGCCATTGCTCAGCACTTCGCTGATCCAGACCTGATCAACCATATCGTCTTCCAGAATTCAGCTGCGAGGCCCTGCGCCCGCCGAGCTGCTATCAGCTCCCCGCCTTCCCTTCATCATCTCCACCACCGCCGCTTCGACCAGCCGGCTCACGATTCCTGATCAAGTCGCAAGTCGTCGACGAAAAAGCCCGGAAGAATCTCTTGCCTGATTGCTTCGGCGTCCGAGCATCGCAGGCTTCCCCGTTCCTGATCGTAGAGAATTCCATAGAGGAACCCTGAAGCCGTCGTGTTCATCGGCGGCGAGTTGGTTCTGCCCTGCCCCGATTCTCTCTTGAGCTCGAACCAGGTGATGAACATCCGAACTAGATGAGCGAGCTCGCGCGATTCTTGCTCCGGCAATCGATCGGGTGTGGGGTAGCGCCGGGCCAGGTCGGAAATCCTGCCCAGGAGATCCGGATTGCCTCTGATTGCCTCGAGGCAATCGACGAGAAAGCTGAGCGTCGGCAGCCGCAACTCCGACACCGGCATCATGAGGGACTCTTGCGTATCCTCACTTCGGGGCTTTCGTTCGGCCTCCAGGGCCCAAAGCTCCTCGAGCCAGTCGAAATACCGGCCGTTCGCATCAGTCCATGGCTTGTATGTCTCGGTCATCTCGTACGTCCGCGCTCAACGCCTTCCGCCTGAGGCTCGCGAGTTCGAGCTATCGCCGCCTCACCGCTCCCTTCCCGCTTCATCAAGCGACTGCGTGATCGGCGACAGCAGATATTGGATGATCCGCCGCTCGCCGGTCTTGATCTCGGCCTGCACCGAGAGGCCGGGGCCGAGCACCTGCTGGCGATCGCGGATTCGGATGCTGGTCTGCAACAGGCGGATGCGCGCGGCGTAGACGAGGCCGGGCTGGACCGGCCGGCCCTTGTCGTCGCGCTGCGGCTGGCCGCCCGATTGCGACAGGTCGATCGCATCGCGGCTGATGCTCTCGACGATGCCCGGCACCAGGCCGTAATCGGTGAAGGGAAACGCCTCCAGCTTGACCCGGACCGGCTGGCCCTCGCGGACGAAGCCGATGTCCTTGTTGAGGACCTGGGCTTCGACCTCGATCTCGGCGCCGTCGGGGACCACCGTCATCAGCGGCTGGGCCGGCTGCACCACCCCGCCGATCGTCGCGACCACGAGCTGCTGCACCGTTCCGGCAACGGGTGCGCGCAAGGCCAAGAACTCGCGCCGCCGCGTTGTCTTGCGCAGATCTTCGGCCGCGAGCTGCGCCTTGTCGCGAGCCTGGACCATCTCGGTCACGGCGGTCTTGCCGAAGGTCTCGCGCAGCTTGCGGATCTCGGCTTCGAGCGCCGTCATCGCCGCGCGCGCCCGCGTCACGTTGGCGAGCTGCACGTCGACATTCTGGACATGCTCGATGCGCTGCTGCTCGTATTCCAGCAGCCGCAACCGCGCGAAATTGCCCTGCTCGGTGAGCTGCCGGCGCGCCTCGAGCGATTGGTCGACGAGCGGCAGGGTGAGGCGCAGCTTGTTGATCTCGACCTCGGCGGAGGTCAGCTCGGCCGCGCGCTGCGCGATCTGCTGCTGCAGGCTTGCGACCTGCGCCTCGTATTCGGCGATGCTGGCGCGGACGAATTGCTCCTCCACCGCGGCGCTGGCGGCCGGCGTGTCGTCGGGCGCGACGAAGCCGGTGGACCGTCCGTCGAGATAGGCGAGCAGCGCCGCGTTGCGGGCCTGGATCAGCTTTGAAGCCCGCAGGTTCTGGCGCGCCTGCGCCTCGTCGGCGGTCGCGAGCGTCGGATCGAGCTCGACCAGCAGTTGCCCCTCCTCGACATGCTGGCCGTTGGCGACATGGATGGCGCGCACCGAGCCGATCTCCATCGGCTGGATGGTCTTGACCTTGCTCGACGGAATGATCTTCCCGCTGGCCACCGCAACGACATCGACCGTGCCGATGACGGACCAGACCAGCGCGGCCGTGAAAAACCCGCAGGTCATGAGCAGCAGCATGCGCAGGCCCGGGCTCGGCGGCTTCTCCATGATTTCGAGCGCGGCCGGCAGAAATTCGTGATCGGAACGCGGCCGCCGGTTGCGGTCGGCCTCGTTCTGCATACTCCAGCTCGCCCGCAGCACGGCCCAGTGCCTGGCGAGGGTCGGAAACCGCTCGGCGACCCAGGCGGTCACGTGCTGCGCCCCATCTGCTTGGTGTAGAGCTGGGCATAGCGGCCGCCCGAGCGCAGCAGCGTCTGGTGATCGCCGGTCTCGGTGATCTCGCCGGCTTCCACCGTGACGATCCGGTCGCATTGCCGCACGGCGGAGAGGCGATGCGCGATGATGATGACGGTGCGACCGCGCGCGATGCCGGCGAGATTGTGCTGGATGATCTCCTCGCTTTCGGCGTCAAGCGCGCTGGTCGCCTCGTCGAGGATCAGGATGCGCGGATTGCCGATCAGCGCCCGCGCGATCGCCATCCGTTGGCGCTGCCCGCCCGAGAGGTTGCCGCCCCGCTCGTCGATCACCGTGTCGTAGCCATGCGAAAGGCTGAGGATGAATTCGTGCGCGCCGGCGAGCTGGGCGGCGGCGATGACCCGCTCCATCGGCATCGTGGTGTCGGCCAGCGCGATGTTCTCGCGCACCGAGCGGTTGAACAGGATGTTCTCCTGCAGCACGACGCCGATCTGCCGGCGCAGCCAGGCCGGATCGACCAGCGCGAGATCGACGCCGTCGACCAGCACCCTGCCCTGCTCGGGAACGTAGAGCCGCTGCACGAGCTTGGTCAGCGTCGACTTGCCCGAGCCGGAGGGACCGACGATGCCGATCATCTCGCCCGGCTGAATCGCGAGCGAGACGCCGCGCAGAGCCTCCGGCGCATCGGGGCGATAGCGGAAACGAACCCGGTCGAAACTCACCGCGCCCTTGATCGGAGGAAGGCTCGCCCGGTTCGGATTGTGATCGGGCTCGGCCGGCGCGTTCAGGACGTCGCCGAGCCGGTCGACCGAGATGCGCACCTGCTGAAAATCCTGCCAGAGCTGGGAAAGACGCAGGATCGGTTGGGCAACGCGACCGGAGAGCATGTTGAAGGCGACGAGCGATCCGACCGAGAGGTCGCCGGCGATCACCGCCTTGGCGCCGAAGAACAGGATCGCGACCGTGGTCAGCTTGGACACCAGCTGGATCAGATGGCTGCCCCAGTTCGCGAGCGTTGCGACCTGGAAGCCGGTGCTGGTGTAGCCCGCGAACTGCTTCTCCCATTTCGCCCGCATCTGCGGCTCGACTGCCATCGCCTTCAGCGTGCCGATGCCGGTGACGCTTTCGACCAGGAAGGACTGGTTCTCAGCGCCCCGCTTGAATTTTTCGTCGAGACGGGCGCGCAGCGGCGGCGTCACGATCACCGAGATCGCGACATAGAGCGGGATCGACAACGTGACGATCAGGGTCAGCAGCGGGCTATAGGCGTACATTACCGCGAAGAAGACGATGGTGAAGAACAGGTCGATCACCACGGTGACGGCATTCGAGGTCAGGAACTCCCTGATACGGTCGAGCTCGCGCACGCGGGCAACACTGTCGCCGACGCGGCGGGCCTCGAAGTACGACAGCGGCAGGTTGAGCAGGTGCCGGAACAGCTGCGCCGAAAGCTCGCTGTCGACCCGATTGGTGGTGTGAGCGAACAGCCAGTTGCGCAGCGCCGACAATCCGGTCTCGAAGATCAGCACCGCCGAGAGCCCGACCGCCAGCACGTCGAGCGTCGTCAGCGACTGGTGGACCAGCACCTTGTCGATGACGAGCTGGAAGAAGATGGGCGAGATCAGTCCCATCAATTGCAGGAAGAAGGATCCGATCAGCACGTCGCGCAGCGGCCCGCGGTATTTCACCAGCGCGGGAATGAACCAGCTGATGTCGAAGGGCCGCGTCGCTCCCGCCATCAGTTCGCGCGTCGTCATGAGCAGCAGCCGGCCGGCATAGCGGCCGGAGAAATCGTCCGCCGTCCACACTTCGGGACGTCCGCCATTGCCGCGCTGGATCAGGAAGCGCGATCCGGCCTCCTGCTGGTCGACCTTGAGCAGAACGATTGCCTCACCGTCCGCCAACTCGGCGAGCGCGGGCAACGGGACCTTGTGCAGCGCGTCGAGTGCCGCGGGCTTCACCTTGGCGACGATCTTCAACCGCTTGGCGATCCGGGCGAGATCTTCGAGCTGGTAATGCTCGCCCGGCGCGCCGTGGTCATGCGCGATCTGGCCGGCGTCGGCCGGCACGCCGAGGAATTTCGCAACCAGAATGAAGGAAAGCAGCGACGCTGGAAGATCGGGATCATTGCCGCTCGTTATACCCGCGGCCTCGTCAGGCGCTTTCGCAATCGCAATGGTCATGACCCAAACTTCACACCCGGCGAGAAACAGCCGGGATCCCCACTGGGAACCACGCAGGATTTGCCCGGGTCCCCCAACTCGCGCACAGATCGAGACAACAACTTAACCACGGATTACACGATAGCTTACATCTAACGTTGTTCAACGGGCAAGCCAAGCCCTCCTTCGTCACTCCCGACGAAGGTCGAGTTAACCATCGGTCCAGCGGTATGGGGAAGACGCGGCCGAAGCCAGCGATGATCGCGACGACACGGGGCGACTTCCGATATCGCGATCTCGAACAGCAACAAACCGCGCGCAATCATCAACTGCTTGGCTGCTGCGACGAGCCGGCGGGAAAGCCGCCGGAGGCTGCCGGCGCCGCACCGCCGAGCGGCGAGCAATCCCGATCGGGTGCTGGCATATGATCCGCCGGAACCTGCCTTGCCGGCGTCCGCCTCTCAGCAAGCACATCCGCTTCTCACAAATCCAATTGGGCAGCCATCAACTCGGGGTTGTCAGCGGATTTCTGCCGCAGCCGGTGCTCCGAAAGCACCGTCCCGTCAGGCGCAAGCAACGGGCCAGTGGCTTGCTCCTGCGCGCGGTTCCCGCCCATTTGACCCTCCCAGAGTCCTTCGATACGTTGCACTCAACCTCCGCTGTCAACTCAAATGAGCGACGACCAAGGTGAGCGCATCCGTCTCTGCCACCAGCAAAGCTGCCGATCCCCTGTCGCCAACCCGCTCCAGTTTTCGACGCTTCACTGTCGGGTTTATTGGGTTTGTAGCGATGCCACCGCTCGCCCTCTCCGCCCTCGTCGTATTGGTCGATCCCTACTACGTGTTCGGGACTCCCGACATTCCCGGGATCAATGTGGTGCGGCCGCGATACGAAAATCACGTTCCCGCGGTGAAGCCGTATCAAGTGCGACGGATCAGGCCCGAGGCGATCATATTGGGCAGTTCCCGCGCGGAGGTCGCGCTCGATCCGCAGCATCCCGGATGGAACGGCAAGAACGTCTTCAACTTCGGCCTGCCTTCGGCCACAAGCTACGAGGTCATGCTGGCGTTTCTCCACGCACAATCAGTCGCACCGCTCAAGCAAGCCGTGATCGGCCTGGATTTCTTCGGCTTCAACATTTTCTTTCCGCGTGATCAGGCCTATCTGGAAAGTCGATTCTCAGGCGACGGAGTTCGAGCCTTCGCTGACTTTCTGGCAGCCGAGCCTGCAAAGCGCCGCCCCGATAGCGACGAGAAGCCTTCCGCCTCTGCGGCGCCACCTGTGCCCAGCGAAGCAGCCCGATCGGAGGCTCAGCCGGCACCTCTGACGGAAGTCACCGCCGATCCTGCCTGCAAAGAGACCGCACCCGAGACATGCGCACCGGCCGGGACGGCGGAGGGCAATCCCCCTCCCGACTGGAACGAGGCGCTCTATTTACGACTTTACCCTGATGTCGCCGCCGAGGTGCGGCGTGGCACGTTCGCCAGCGGCTATCATCACTATCTTGCCGCCGGGCGCGCCGAAGGCCGGCAGACCGGAACGCCACCGCCCGGCTGGAATGAGACGCAATATCTTCGAATCTACCCCGATGTCGCCGCCGAAGTTCGGCGAGGCACCTTTGTCAGCGGCTATCACCACTATCTTGCCGCCGGGCGCGCCGAAGGCCGGCAGGACGGCACGCCACCGCGCGACTGGAACGAGGAGCTCTATCTGCGCATCAACTCCGATGTGAGAAACGAAGTCGCCCGCGGTACCTTCGTCAGCGGCTATCACCACTACCTCGCCGCCGGCAAACAGGAACGTCGCGAGGGTGGTTTCACGCCGAAGGCCTGGAGCGAGACGAGATATCTTCAAGTCAACCGCGACGTTGAATATCAGGTCTCGCAAGGTTCTTTTCTGAGCGGTTATCACCACTATCTGGCGGCCGGACGTGCGGAAAAGCGGATGGGCGGCTTCCTTCCCGATGGCTGGAACGAAGCGAACTATCTGTCCAGAAACCCCGTTGCCCGTGTCAGATTGGCGCTTGGCGAATATAGCGACGGCTATTCGCACTACGCTGCAGTCGGTCAAAAGCAGGGGCTGACCGGCGGATTTCCGTCCGCCGATTTCTGGGACGCGCTATTGTCACGTTCGCAAAGGCTCGAGAAAGCTGCATTCCAGATCGGCGAGCTCTTCCGCCTGGTTCTTTCGACAACCGCCGTGCAGGATACATTCGCGACACTTCGCGGACAATCGGAGGCCGCCTCATTCAACAGCCGTGGCATGCGCGTTTGGGATTGGCAAGACAACAACATTCGCAAGAACGGCGGAAATGGCCGCGTCTTCCGCAACAACATCCTGAGCTGGCGGTGGTACATCTGGCTGATGCCGCCGCGATACCAGTATTGCTTCAACAACCCCGCCACGGGAATGAACAGTTTCGAGGCCTTCCGCTTCCTGGTTCGGCGGGCCCATGAACGGCAAACCGATCTGCGGCTATTCATGACGCCGCTGCACGCGTCGGTTCGGCAGCTATTCGTCGCACTCGGCCTCTCCGACCGATATGAATTCTGGCAGAGGGAATTGGTCCGGATCAACGAAGAGGAGGCCGCGCGGGCCGGTCGGAAGCCGTTTCCCCTGTGGGACTTCAGCGACGCCAGTTCCGTCACGCGTGAAATCGTTCCGGAACGTACCGACCTGACGCCGATGCGCTGGTTCTGGGAGTTCTCCCATTACCGCCATACGGCCGGCAATCTCATCCTCGATCGCATCTTCGGACATGATCGCTCGGACTCCGCGCTGCCCGCCGATTTCGGCGTCCGCCTCACGAGTGAGAACATCAGTGCGCACCTCACGCACAGCCGGGCGGGAATTGCCGATTGGGCGGCGACCAATTCTGGATTTGCAACGCAGATCTCCGCTGCAACTCAAGGCCCCATGGTTCAGAACCGTCAAGACAAAGCGACTTGTTGGTAATCCTTGCTGTTCAACTCGCCCATATTCCTGTTCGTCTTCCTGCCGATCGCGCTCGGTGGTTTTTACCTGCTCGGCTGGTGGCGAGGCCGGAATGCGGCCTTGCCGTTCCTGCTGGCGGCATGTCTGGTGTTCTATGCCTATTCGAGCCTGTTCAACTTCGGCCTCTTCCTCGTTTCGGTGGCCGTGAATTTCCTCTTCGGCTACGCGATCGCGCGCGCCCGCCTGAATTCGCGAGCCTGGCTGATCGGGGGTATTGCGATCAATCTCGCGTTGATCGGCTACTTCAAATACACCGGCCTGATCGTCTCCAGCGTCAACCAGCTGTTCTCGGCCTCGTTCGTCATCCCAACCATTGCGCTACCGGTCGGCATCTCCTTCTACACGTTCGAACAGATCAGCTATCTGATCGAGACCCGGCAACGGAAACAAGCGGAACCGTCGCTGGCGCGTTACACGTTGTTCGTCAGCTTCTTCCCTCATCTGATCGCCGGGCCCATCATCCGCCCGCATCAGCTGTTGCCGCAGTTTTCCGCGCCGACTTTCGCGCTCTTCTCCTGGCGGAACTTCGCGCTCGGCATCAGCTTCCTGCTGTTCGGCCTGTTCAAGAAGACCATCATCGCGGACAGCATGGCCGCTTACGCGACGCCGGTCTTCGCCTCGGCAGCGAACGGCGGAACGCCTGGCTTCCTCAACGCCTGGGGAGCCGCCCTGGCCTACACGTTCCAGATCTACTTCGACTTCTCCGGCTATTCGGACATGGCGATCGGGCTTGGCCTGATGTTCGGAATCGTCCTCCCCTTCAATTTCAACTCGCCCTACAAGGCGACGAGCATCATCGACTTCTGGCGGCGCTGGCATATCACGCTGTCGCTGTTCCTGCGCGACTACGTCTATATCCCGCTGGGCGGCAACCGCTCCGGCCCGGCCCGGCGCTATGTCAACGTCATGCTCACCATGCTGATCGGCGGCCTTTGGCATGGCGCCAATTGGACGTTCGTCGCGTGGGGCGGGCTGCACGGCCTGTTCCTGCTCGTCAATCACGCCTGGCGAAACCTTCGCGGCGAGCGCGAGGTCAATGTCTTTGGGCAATGGGTTGCTCGGGTCACCACCTTTCTCCTGGTCGTGCTCGCCTGGGTTTTCTTTCGGGCCGAGAGCTTCGATGCGGCGCATCGCGTTCTCGACGGCATGAGGGGAATGCACGGCTGGCTCCACGGCCCCCTCCTC
>Ga0102591_1001368_pt1 | contig 33894 bp, 35 predicted proteins | sample AraplaCol_mCL_r2_2_FD_76860 | JGI IMG/M metagenome (GOLD analysis project Ga0102591, IMG submission 76860) | Arabidopsis root microbial communities from North Carolina, USA - plate scrape MF_Col_mCL_r2 (SPADES assembly) (version 2) | ecosystem: Host-associated > Plants > Roots > Endosphere...
CTGGTCGCCTCAACGGGCGAAAACACAGCGATTCTCGAAGTTCGCAGTTTCAAACCGAAATGGCGCGCCCGGAACGATTCGAACGTCCGACCCTCAGATTCGTAGTCTGATGCTCTATCCAGCTGAGCTACGGGCGCGCACTGCCTTTCGGCGAGGCGGGGGAGATAGCCCGGACGATCCGGGGACGCAAGCGCCTTTTGATGCAAAATCGGCGAAGTTTGTGGAGAAGGGCTTCCAGGCCTTGACCCGCAAGGCTTGGCTCCCCTCTTGAGAGGACGACCTTGGCCGCGTGGGGATCGCGAAGGCGCGCTCCCCGTTCCGTGAACCAGGGCCCATGTGACCCAGAGTCCTTCGACGAAAGTTCGCCATGCGCCTGATCGCCCCGCTGCTTCTCGCCCTGCTCGCCGGCTGCGCGCCCCTTGCGGCGGAAGCCCGGCCGCCGGTCGCGGCGGCGACCGCCTCTTCGGCCCCGGCCTACAAGCCCAGCGGCATGGTCGCGGCGGCCAACCCCCTGGCGGTTGAAGCCGGCCTGCGGGTGCTGCGCGACGGCGGCACGGCGGTGGACGCGGCGGTGGCGGTGCAGGCGGTGCTGGGTCTGGTCGAGCCGCAGAGCTCGGGCCTGGGCGGCGGCTCGTTCATGGTCTTCTACGACGCCAAGACCGGCAAGGTGACCGCCTATGACGGTCGCGAGAAAGCGCCCCAGGCGGCGACCACGCAGCTGTTCATGGGTCCCGACGGCAAGCCGCTGAATTTCGTGACCGCCGTGCTCTCGGGCCGCTCGACCGGCGTGCCGGGCGCGGTAGGCATGCTGGCCCAGGCTCAGAAGGAACACGGCAAGGCCGGCTGGAACACCCTGTTCAAGGACGCCGAGCGCCTGGCCGACGGCGGCTTCACGGTCAGCCCGCGCCTGGCGGGCATGATCAACAGCACCCGCATCCCCCAGGGCCAAGCGCCCGATGCGGTCGCCTATTTCACCAAGCCGAACGGCCAGCGCTATCAGGCCGGCGACACCCTGAAGAATCCGGCCTACGCCGCGACCGTGCGCGACCTGGCCGCCAAGGGCCCCAGCGCGCTCTACGAGGGCCCGCTGGCCCAGAAGATCGTGGACCGGCTGCGCCAGGGCGATCTGCCCTCCACCATGACCCTGGCGGACCTGAAGGCCTACAGGCCGCGCTCGGCCGAAGCGCTGTGCCGGCCGTGGAAGGTCTACACCGTCTGCGTGCCCAATCCGTCGTCCAGCGGCGTGTCGGTGATCCAGGCGCTGCGGATGCTGGAGCACACCGACATCGCCAAGCGCGGCCCGTCAGACCCGGTCGCCTGGACACTGCTGGCTCAGGCCGAACGCGTCATGTACGCCGACCGCGACCGCTATGTGGGCGACCCGTCGTTCGTGAAGGTGCCCGTCGAGGGCCTGCTGGACCCGGCCTATGTGGCGCAGCGCGCCAAGCTGATCGGCGACACCGCCGGCCCCGCCCCCAGCTTCGGCTATCCTGCGGGCGCGCCCGTCGTCGGTCCCGACAGCACCCAGGAGCCGGCCGGTACGACCCACATGGTCATCGTCGATCCCATGGGCAACGTGGTGTCGATGACGACCACGGTCGAGAGCGTGTTCGGCTCGGGGCGGATGGTGGGCGGCTTCTTCCTCAACAACCAGCTGACCGACTTCAACTTCAACCCGCGCGACGGGGACGGCGCGCCGGGCGCCAACGCGGTGGCCGGCGGCAAGCGGCCGCGCTCGTCGATGGTCCCGATCGTGGTGCTGGACAAGGACGGCAAGTTCCTGGCCGCCCTGGGCTCGCCCGGCGGCTCGGCGATCCTGTCCTATAACCTCAAGGCCATGGTCGGGGTGTTCGACTGGGGCCTGACCATGCAGCAAGCCATCAACCTGCCCAACCTGGTGGCGCGCGGCGACACCTTCTCCGCCGACGTCGAGCGGTTCGGGCCGGAGATGACGGCGGCGCTGCAGGCGCGCGGCGTGAACATCCGGACCGGTCAGGTCGAGACCTCGGGCCTTCACGGCGTGATCGTCCGGCCAGGCGGGGTGCTGGAAGGCGGGGCCGATCCCCGGCGTGAAGGGGTGGCGAAGGGGTTGTAGCGGCCGATGGACGCCCCCTCCGTCACGATGCTCCGCATCGCGCCACCTCCCCCGCTCCGCGGGTGAGGAGAAACGGCGCCAACCTTCTCCTCCCCCGTGGAACGGGGGAGGTGGCGGGCGAAGCCCGACGGAGGGGGCGTCTTTCTACGGCTTCGACTTCGCCTTCGGCTTGGCCTCTTCCGCCGGCGCTTCCGGTAATGGCTCCGGCGTCCCCGCTAGGGTCAGGTCGAACACCGAGCCGCCCGGGCCGGTCTCGACCAGGGCCAGGTCGCCGCCGTGGCCCTGGGCCAGCTCGCGGGCGATGGCCAGGCCCAGGCCGGTGCCGCCGCGGCGCACCGAGCCCACGAACGGCTGGAACAGGTTGTTGCGGGCCTTTTCCGGCACGCCCGGGCCGTCGTCGGACAGGCGCAGGATGCTCATGCCCTCGGCCCGGCGCAGCTCGACGAACACCCGCCCCTTGCCGCCGCGATCAGGCGCGCCCTCGATCGCCTCGCGGGCGTTGCGCAGCAGGTTGGTCAGGATACGGTGCAGCTGGTCCGGGTCTGCGATCACCTGCTCGCGGTTGTCGATCACCGTCTCCAGGGCCACGCCCGACGGCTGCAGCCCGGCGTCCTCGGCGGCCATGTCCAGGGCGGCGCGCAAGGGCGTCGTGCGCAGGGCCGGGGCCGGTTCCTTGGACTTGCCGTAGGCCATGACGTCGCTGGCCAGGGTGATGGCGCGGTCCAGGGCCCGCTCCAGGCGCGGCAGGGCCTGGGCCACCTTGGGGTCGCCCAGGGCGGCCAGGCGGTCCGACGCCATCTGGGCGCTGGTCAGCATGTTGCGCAGGTCGTGATTGATCTTGGCCACCGCCTCGCCCAGGGCGGCGAGGCGGGCCTTGGCCTGCAGGGCCACCAGCAGGTCGGTCTGCATCATGTCCAGCTCGCGCTCGGCGCGGCCGATCTCGTCGCGGCGACGCGAGACCACCACGCGGGCGGCCGGGTCTTCCGGATCGGCGCGGAACCGTTCCATGGCCTGGGTGATGCGTTGCATCGGCCGCACTAGCAGGAAGTTCAGCGAAAGGTAGATCAGCCCTCCGGCGAGACCCGCCACGAAGATGGTCATGCCCGCCAGGCGCCAGACCTGACCCACCAGCTGCGACTTCAGCTGGGCGTCGGGCAGCACGATCTCGACGAACTCGGCCTCCTGGCGGAAGCGCGGCTCGGCCATGACCCGCACCATGCTGCCCGGCGCGCTCTTGAGCGTGAAGAACGGGGCGGCCAGCCACGAGCCGGGGTTCTGGCGGCGCAGGTCGACCAGATAGGGCGTCTTGATCTTCAGCCCGCGCGGTTCCGACGGCAGCACCAGGCGGCGGGCGCCGTCGACCTCCAGCGCCACGATCACAACCCCGGCCTGGTCGAGCAGCTGCTGGGAGACCTTGTCGGTGACCCGGCGCTCGGGATCGGCGTCGGCGATGGTCGAGGCCAGTTCGGCGGCCCGGACCCGGTCCAGCAGCCACTGCTCCTCGAAGGCCGCCAGGGCGGGCGGCAGGATGAAGGCGCCGGCGATGGCGACGAACAGGGCGGTGAGCAGCAGCAGGCGCGCCGACAGGCCGCCAGGCCACGGGAAGCGACGCCCTGGCTTGGCATTTTCCGGAACGGACGGCGTGACCGGCTCGGTCATTTGTCTGGGTTACTTCACGTCTGAGGCTTCGGCAACGCGTCGGCGTCGCCAATAGCGCCACAGCGGCGGCAGGAGGGCCAGTGCGCCCATCGCCACGATCGGCAGATAGATGCGCGGTGAGAACAGGGTGTGCATCGTCACCGGCTCGCCGCTGGCGAAGATATGGCCCAGGCCCGCGCCGATGCCGGCATAGACGAACGAGCTGGGCACCATGCCCAGGAACGAGGCCAGCAGATAGGTCCGCACCGGGATGTTCATCAGGCCCGAGGCGACATTGACCAGCAGCAGCGGGAAGGCCGGGATCAGGCGCAGGGTCAGCAGATAGGAGAAGGCGTCGGCTTTGAAGCCTTCCTCGATCCGGGCCAGGAGGGCGCCGGGTTTCTTGCGCAGAAAGTCGCCGAAAGCCGTGCGGCAGACCAGATAGACCACGGTCGAGCCGCCGGTCGCGCCGGTCACCGCCGCCAACCCGCCGCCGATCGGCCCGAACAGGAAGCCGCCGGTCAGCGACAGGATCAACGCGCCCGGCAACGAGATCGACACCGTGGCCACGTAGATCACGACGTAGATCACCGCCGACTTCAGGGGATTGGCCGCGGCGTAGGTCTGCAAGGCCTGTCCGTGGGCTTGCAGGGTCGGCAGGTCCAGCTTGCCGGCCAGACCGCTGGCCACGGCGACGACGAACAGGATCAGCAACGCGCCCACGGGCCCGAACCGGCGTAGCCAGGCCAGGGTGACGTCAGGCGTCATCCCGCGCCGACCGCGTCGGTCACCGAGGCGAAGCCCTCGGCGCGCAGGCGGGCGGCCAGGTCGGCCTTGATCCGCTGGACCAGACCGGGACCGCCGTAGACCAGCGCCGAATAGAGCTGCACGGCGCTGGCGCCCGCGCGGATCTTGGCCAGGGCGTCGGCGCCGCTGGCGATCCCGCCCGCGCCGATCAGGGCAAGGCCGCCGGTGTTGGCCGCGTGGAAGCGGGCCAGGACGGCGGTTGACGCGGCCAGCAGTGGCTTGCCCGAAAGGCCCCCGCTCTCGCCCTTCTGGGGCGAGACCAGGTCGTCCGGCCGGGCGATGGTGGTGTTGCTGACGATGATCCCGTTCAGGCCGTTGGCCGCCACTGTCTCGACGATCGCCTCGACCTCGCCGTCCTCCAGGTCGGGCGCGACCTTCAGGAAGATCGGATAGTCCACCGTGCCGGCCGCTTTCAGCAGGCCCCGCGCCTGCGCGATGCGGCCCAGCAGTTCCTCCAGCGCCGCCTTGGTCTGTAGCGCGCGCAGGCCGGGCGTGTTGGGCGAGGAGATGTTGACGGTGAAATAGTCCGACAGACCCCACAGCCGGGTCAGGCCGGTGACATAGTCGGCGATCCGGTCGGTCGCGTCCTTGTTGGCGCCGATATTGGCGCCGACGACCGGCGCGCGGCGTTCCGAGGCGCCGCGCGCCTTCAGGGCCGACAGGCGGGCGGCGAAGGGCTCGAGCCCCTCGTTGTTGAAGCCCATGCGGTTGATCACCGCCTGGTCCTGCGTCAGCCGGAACAGGCGCGGGCGCGGATTGCCGGCCTGGGCCAGGGGCGTGACCGTGCCGCATTCCACGAAGCCGAAGCCGGCCTGGGACATGGCGGCGGGTGCCTCGGCGTTCTTGTCGAAACCGGCGGCCAGGCCCACGCAGTTTGACAGGCCAAGGCCAGCCAGGTTGACCGCCAGGATCGGGTCGTCGACATCGTGCTGGCGCGGGCCCAGGCCCATCTTCAGCCCCTTGATCGCCCAGCCATGGGCGTCCTCGGGCTCCAGCACGTGCAGGGCGCGGGCGACGATGTCGTGCAGGCTCATGCGGACAGCTCGCCCAGGACCGGCACGCCGTCGGCGTCGAGCGTCAGCGCCCGCTGGGCGACGACTTCGTCCGCCCGAAGGTCACGGAACAGATGCGGAAACAGGGCCCCACCGCGCGAGGCTTCCCACTTCAGGGCCTCGCCCAGATCGTCGGCCTCGACGGTCAACAGCACCAGGCCTTCCTGGCCCCGGAAATAGAGCTCGGCGGTCTTCTGGGCGGTGTCGTGGCCCGAGAAGTGGATAAAGCCGTCGGCCAGGTCGACCGCTGAACCGGCGAAGGTCCCGGCGGCGCGCGCGGCGTCCCACTCGGTCTTGGGAAGGATCTTGTAGATCTTGCTCATTCGCCGCCGTGCCCGCCGTTTTCCGATGCATAGAGGAGGTGGCTCAAGGTCGGGGCTCCATCGGGGGCGATCGAGAAGACCGCGACGGTCGCGGTCGGAAACTTGCCGCGCAGCTGGGCCAGCCTGGCGGGGTCGATGGGGCCGCCCAGGGCCAGGCGCAGGGCCAGTTCGTGCAGGCCGGGATTGTGACCGACCACCATGACCGTCCCGCTGTCGGGCGCCTCCTCACGAATCGCCGCCAGAACGTCCTGGGCCTCGGCGTGATAGAGGTCGCGCCGCGTCTCGGAGCGGGCGCCCGGGAACGCCGGGGCGGCCGCTTCCCAGGTCTGGCGGGTGCGGCGGGCCGACGAGACCAGGGCCAGGTCGGGCGACAGGCCGGCCTTGGCCAGGACCTTCCCCATCAAGGCCGCGTCGTGCTGGCCGCGCGGCGCCAGGGCGCGCTCGAAATCGCCGCCCGAGGCGGCGTGCTGCTCGGCCTTGCCGTGACGCATGAGGATAAGTCGATCCATGCCCCTCCATAGCCTTCGCCGAGGCGCACCGGAAGCGCCCCATTGGCAGGCAGGTTGACAGCGGGTCCGCCAAGCGGTCCAAGGCGGACATGGCTGAACTCGACTTCGCCGGACCTGTGCTTTCGGAAGGCGGAACCTGGAGGTTCCCCGCCCGGCAACCGCTGCGGCTGGATTCCGGCGCCATGCTGGAAAACCTTGAGATCGCTTACCGCACCTGGGGAACGCTCAACGAAGACGGCACGAACGCGATCCTGATCTGCCACGCCCTGACCGGCGACCAGCACGTGGCTGGGACCCATCCGGTCAGCGGCAAGCCCGGCTGGTGGACGCGCCTGGTCGGACCCGGCAAGCCGATCGACCCGGCCAAACACTTCATCATCTGCTCCAATGTGGTCGGCGGCTGCATGGGCTCGACCGGCCCGGCCTCGATCAACCCGGCCACCGGCAAGCCCTACGGCCTGAGCTTCCCGGTGATCACCATCGCCGACATGGTGCGGGGCCAGGCCATGCTGGTCGAGGCGCTGGGCGTCGAGACCCTGCTGGCCGTGGTCGGCGGCTCGATGGGCGGCATGCAGGTCCAGCAGTGGGCCGCGGACTATCCCGACAAGCTGTTCAGCGCGGTGATCGTGGCCTCGGCCTCGCGCCACTCGGCCCAGAATATCGCCTTCCACGAGGTGGGACGCCAGGCGATCATGGCCGACCCCGACTGGAAGAACGGCGCCTACGCCGAAAGCAAGTCCCGCCCGGAAAAGGGCCTGGCCGTCGCCCGGATGGCCGCCCACATCACCTATCTGTCGGAGCCGGCCTTGCAACGGAAGTTCGGCCGCGAGCTTCAGCGCGACGGCCTGTCATGGGGCTTCGACGCCGACTTCCAGGTGGAGAGCTATCTGCGCCACCAGGGGGCCAGCTTCGTCGACCGGTTCGACGCCAACTCGTACCTCTACATCACCCGGGCCATGGACTATTTCGACCTCGCCGCCGGCCACGGCGGCGTGCTGGCCCAGGCCTTCGCCGGGGCCCGCCATGTGCGCTTCTGCGTGCTCAGCTTCACCAGCGACTGGCTCTACCCGACCGCTGAGAACCGCCACATCGTCCGCGCCCTGACCGCCGCCGGCTGCCGCGCCGCCTTCGTCGAGATCGAGAGCGACAAGGGCCACGACGCCTTCCTGTTGGACGAGCCGGTGATGGACGCGGCCCTGCAAGGCTTCCTGAGTTCGGTCGAGCGCGAGCGGGGCCTGGCCAGATGATCCGCGAGGACTTCAAGGAAATCCTGCGCCTCGTCCGTCCCGGCTCGCGCGTGCTGGACGTCGGCTGCGGCGAAGGCGTGCTGCTGGACCTGCTGACCCACGAGAAGCAGGTCGACGGGCGGGGACTGGAGATCAGCGCCGAGGGCGTGGCGGCCTGCATGTCACGCGGCCTGTCGGTGGTGCAGGGCGACGCCGACCAGGACCTGGACCACTTCCCCGACCGAACCTTCGACTACGCGGTCCTGTCCCAGACCCTGCAGGCCACCCGCAATCCGCGCCACGTGCTGGACGAGCTGCTGCGCATCGCCGATCGGGCCGTGGTGTCGTTCCCCAACTTCGGCCACTGGCGCGTGCGCTGGTCGCTGCTGCATCGCGGGCGCATGCCCGAGACCGCCGCCCTGCCCCTGCCCTGGTGGGCGACGCCCAACATCCACCTGTGCACCCTGGCCGACTTCCTGGCCCTGACCGAGGACCTGGGCGTGCGCATCGACGCCTGCGCCGCCTTCGCCGGCCATGGCCCGGCCCGTCAGATCGACCCGACCAAGGCGATCGAGAACTGGCGCGCCGAAAGCTGCCTGTTCATGCTCAGCCGCAATCCGACGTCCGCCAGACCTTCCCCCTCGGCGGAACCTCCAGCGACCTCAGGCGATCTGTTCGACGGATGAAACTTCGCCTCATGACCTACAACGTCCACCGCTGCGTGGGCACGGATCGCAAGCTCGACGTCGAGCGTGTGGCCGAGGTCATCGCTGCGGAAAACGCCGACGTGGTGGCGCTTCAGGAACTGGACGTCCGCCGGGCGCGGACCCGGGGCGTGGACCAGGCCCACCGGCTGGCCGAACTGCTGAAGATGCGCTCGCACTTCCACCCGGCGATGGCCGTCGAGGAAGAGCTCTACGGCGACGCCATCCTGACCGCCCTCCCGGAAAAGAAGGTCAAGTCCGACGGCCTGCCGCTGTATCCCCTGATCCCGGGCCTGGAGCCGCGCGGCGCGATCTGGATCACGGTCGACGTGGGCGGCACGCCGGTGCAGATCATCAACACCCACCTTGGCCTGGTGCCCCAGGAACAGAAGCGCCAAGCCGCCGCCCTGCTGGGCGAAGGGTGGCTCACCCATGAAGACTGGAAGGCGCCCGGCATCCTCCTGGGCGACTTCAACGCCACGCCCTATTCGGCCACCTACCGCCTGCTGAGGGCCGCCCTGCGCGACGCCCAGACCCAGAGCCCGACCTGGCGCCGGGCGCCGACCGCGACGTTCCCCTCCAGCTTCCCGTTCATGCGCATCGACCACGTCTTCCTGACCAAGGGCCTGGAGACCGTCGGCGTGCGCTCGCCCTACGGCCCGCTGGCGCGGACCGCCTCGGACCATCTGCCGCTGGTGATCGACCTGGAGATCACGGGCGCCTAAGTCTGTGGACACGCCCCTGGGGCGTGGACTCGGTCATTCCTGCAGGTGATCGGGCAGGCGCTGGTCGGGCAGGCCCATCAGACGGTGCAGTTCCTTCTTGAGCCGCTTGCGGCGGCCCCACGGCCGCCAGGCGTCGGTGGGCGAGATGGCGTCGCCCAGGCTCCAGTCGGCGATGAACTGCTGGACGCCGGTCAACGGCTTGATCGGCACCGGCGCCAGGCGGCGCGGCGCCCCGCCCTTGCGGTCCAGTTCGTTGATCGCCGCCGCCAAGCTGCCTAGCGTGTCGTAGGTCTCGAGCACGTGCTCGGTCTCATGATCCAGGAAGTGGCCGATCAGCCGGCCCAGGAAGGCGCGGACCGCCGCGCGGCTGGTCTCGTCGGTCCCCTCGAAGGCAATGTCGCACTCAGTGTCCAGACCGATCGAGCGGTTGTTCAGATTGGCCGAGCCCAGCCGCAGCATGCGATCGTCCATGATCGCCACCTTGGAGTGGACGATGATCGCCGCGCCCTTGGGGGTGCGGGCGCTGAAGGCCGAGAAGCGGCCGTGGACGTCGATCTCGCGCAGTCGGTTGATCGCCGAGGTGCGGGCGCTGTCCATGGTCATCTGGTCGAAATAGCTGGGGCTGTGCGCCGGCCCGACCGTCACCACCTCGGGACCGTCCGGCTCGGCCAGGCGCTCGGCCAGGGCTTCGACGATGATCGGCGAGGTCAGGTACTGGTTCTCCAGATAGATCAGCCGCCGCGCCGCCTTGATGCTGGCCAGGTGCATCAGCATGGTCTCGTTGACCTCGGGATCGTCCTTCCAGGCCGGCTGGGTGCGGCAGATGCCGACCGGGACATTGCGCAGATCGGGGATCAGGTAGTCGGGCCAGGGGGCCTCCTCCGGCTTTTCCGAGCGCTCCAGGGCCTCCCCGGTCGACCGCTGCCAGCGAGCGATGAACAGGTCGCCCAGGGCCTCGGCCGCCTTACCGTCGACCATGGCCGCCACCTCGTGGCGGGCGGGATAGTGGTGACCGGTCGGCAGCCGACGGCGCGGGTCGTTGTCCAGGTGCTGGGTGGTGTCCCAGCGGTCGACGCCGATGTCGCCGCCGCTGACCAGGGCCACGCTGCCGTCGACCACCACCACCTTCTGGTGATGGCAGGCGCTGGCCGGCAAGGTGTTGTCCAGGTGGTACTTGACGCGCGAGCCGGTGAAGAACACCTGGCCGCGATGCGGGCCGAACAGCTGCGAGGCGGCGATCGGGAACGGCATGTCCCAGACCAGGATCCGCACGTCCAACCCTGGGTTCAGGGCGGCCTGACGGCGCAGCAGCAGGCCGATGCGGTCCACCTGGGCAGGATCGCGGCTTTTCCTGACCCGATCGGGGTCGAGGCGCGTCAGGGGGTCGAACACCCAGGCCAGGATCCAGATCGACTTCCTGGCCGATAGCAGAATGGTCTTAAGGGCGTCGAACGCCTCGTCGTTGTCGATGAACAGCGACAGGCGATCAGCCTGCTCCACGCGCCAGCAGGTGGCGCCCGGCCGCATCAGCGAAGCGGAAGTCAGCGAGGATGCGTCGTCAGCCATGTCGCCCCTTGGTCATGCCCCCTTGTGCCACGGAAATTCGTCAACGCACGGACCCATGTTATGGCTCCGCTTGGAGACAAGTCTTGCCCATGTTTGTTGGACGCCCATGACAACCCCGCCACTTGGCCAGACGCCCGCCCATCACGTCCTCGCCGATCGCAAGCGCCTGTGGGCCTTCTGGGCCGGGTGCCTGGTGGTGACCGTCGGGGTCGTGCTTCACGTTCCGATGTACCTGATGGGAGCCGACATGGGCTACCACCTGGCCGGGATGGAGATGGATCTGGGCATGACGATCGGGATGGTGATCATCCCGCCCGGATGCGTCCTGGCCGGCTGGGGCCTGCTGCCGCGACGCGGCGACCATCATCTGGATCACACCGTCGAAGTGACGCCGCCCGAGGACGCGCCGCTGTCGCTGGCCCACTGGTGGCTGATGCTGGTGCTGGTGATCGCCCTGGTCATCGACATCATGAAGCCGGCCAGCCTGGGCTTCGTCGTGCCCGGCATGATCAAGGAATACGAGGTGGGCAAGGCGACGGTCGCCTGGCTGCCCTTCGCCGCCCTGACCGGAACGGTGGCCGGGTCGATCATCTGGGGCGCCCTGGCCGACATCTTCGGACGCCGCGCCTCGATCCTGCTGTCGTCGGTGATGTTCGTCGGCACCTCGATCTGCGGGGCCATGCCTGATTTCTGGTGGAACGTCGGCATGTGCTTCCTGATGGGCGCGGCCGCGGGCGGCCTGCTGCCGGTGGTCTACGCCCTGCTGGCCGAGACCATGCCGTCCAAGCATCGAGGCTGGGCCCTGGTGCTGGTGGGCGGCCTGGGGGCGGTAGGCGGCTATCTGGCCTCGTCGGGCTGCTCGGCCTGGCTGCAGCCTGAATTCGGCTGGCGGATCATGTGGTTCCTGAACCTGCCGACCGGCCTGATCTTGGTGGCCCTGTCCGGCGCGATCCCGGAGTCGGCCAAGTTCCTGATGAGCATCGGCCGGCTGGACGCCGCCCACGCGGTGATGAAGCGCTTCGGCTCGGTCGTGCGCGAGAAGGCCGACGTCCCCGAGGAGCACCACCACGTCCTGACCCCGCCCCCGGTCGAGCGGCGCTTCATCGGCAAGACCGCCGCCCTCAGCATCGCGGCCGTGGCCTGGGGCCTGGTCAATTTCGGCCTGCTGCTGTGGCTTCCGGCCGAACTGGTGGCCGAAGGGCTTAGCGTCGGCGTCTCCAGCCAGCTGCTGGCCAAGTCGGCTCTGATCGCCTTCCCGACCGTCTTCGTCTGCGCCTTCCTCTACAGCCGCTGGAGCACCAAGTGGTCGCTGGCGGCGACCATCGCGATCAGCGGCCTGGGCGTGGCGGGCGTGCTGACCCTGGGTCCCGGCGTCAGTCCCGTCCTGCCGGTGGCGCTGATGATCATCGGTACGAACGGCCTGCTGGCCATCCTGCTGCCCTACACGGCCGAGAGCTTCCCGCTGCGGGTGCGCGGCCGGGCGACGGGCTGGGTGGCGGCGTGCAGCAAGTCCGGCGGGCTGATCGCCCAGCTCCTGGGCATCCTGGCGGCCGTGCCGCCGCTGAAGGTGGCCGCCCTGATGATCATGGCGCCGCTGGGCCTGGCCCTGGTCCTGGTCGGCTGGTTCGGGACCGAGACGCGCGGACGCGACCTGCGGGAACTGGAAGGGTAAGTCCCCTCAGTCGCTTCGCGACAGCTCCCCCAGAGGGGGAGCATTAGCCCGCGATCGCCGCGGCGTCGCGCTCGCCGGTGCGGATGCGCAGGGCCTGTTCCAGGTCCATGACGAACACCTTGCCGTCGCCGATCTTGCCAGTATTCGCGCTGCGCTGCAGGGCCTCGACCACGGGCTCGACCACGTCGTTGGCCACGGCGATCTCCAGCTTGACCTTCGGCAGCAGCTTCACCTCGTACTCGGCGCCGCGATAGACCTCGGTCTTGCCCTTCTGCCGGCCGTAGCCGCGCACCTCGGTGACCGTCAGGCCCGAAGCGCCCGCCTCGGTGACCGCCTCAAGCACGGCGTCGAGACGGCTGGGCTTGATTACGGCGACGATCATCTTCATGGCGCGGCTCCCGCTGAGAAAGCTTGTCTACGAGTTCAGGCTAGGCCCGGGAATCGATGGCTCCAAGGGCTTTGCGGCATTTAGATTACGCGGCGCCTTTCGAACAGGCGCCGTTCGGACCGGTGCGGGGCCGCCCGGCGACGGCGCGAGCACGCCCGGCGCGAACACCCGGACCCGCGCGCGGCTGCCGCGCGGCTTGACCGCGAAGGTCTGCTTGACCGCCTCCATCAGGATGAGGCCGGCGAAACGCGGCCACAGGCGGGCGCCCACCTGCTCGAACCCTTCGGCCCAGCGCGCCGCCACTGGCAGGGGCGGCGCGTAGAGCGCCCGGGTCCAGCCGGCGGGCTCCAGATCGGCTTCGCGCAGCAGGGCCTCCAGCTGATGGCGGCTGAACGGCCGCCCGTGGCCGAAGGGCGTGCTCTCGGCCCCGGCCCACAGGCCGTCGCGCGAAGCCACGGCGACGATCAGCCGGCCCGACGGAGCCATGACGCGCCAGAGCTCGCGCAGGACCGCGGCCGGATCATCGGCCTCCTCCAGAGCGTGAACGGCCAGGACGCGGTCGAACATGGCGTTGGCGAACGGCAGGCCGGTTTCCTCCACCAGCGTCGCCGCATTGGCCCCGCCGCTCGGCCAGACCTCGACGCCCTGGGTGGCCGGCATGGCCGCCACCACCCGGCGCGCCTGGGTGCGGGCCTTGTCGAGGAAGGGCGTGGCGTAGCCCAGGCCCAGCACGTCCAGCCCCCGCGCGTCGCCCCAGGCCTCCTCGACCTTGCGGCCCAGCATCTCGCGGGCCGCGCGTCCCAGCGGGCTGGCGTAGAAGGCTCTGAGATCGAGCACGTCGCGGCGCATTGAGTCTCCCGGGCGATGGCTTCATCTATGTAGGCGGGCGGACCCTTCGCGTCACGTCTCGCCCGAGGGGATTTGGCCCTCGTCCGGAGTCGAAACCATGTCGTTGACCGTTCACCAGTTCCCCTGCCTGTCGGACAATTACGGCTTTCTCGTGCGCGACGACGCCACCGGCGCCACAGCGACCATCGACACGCCGGACGCCGACGTCATTCTGGCGCAGCTGCACAAGCTGGGTTGGAAACTGGACCTGATCCTCAACACCCACTGGCATCCGGACCACGCGGGCGGCAACGCGGCGATCCAGGCCGCGACCGGCGCGACTATCGTCGGGCCCCAGGAGGTGACCCGCATCGCGCCGCTGGATCGTCCCGTCGGAGAAGGCGACACGGTCATGCTGGGCGACACGGCCCTGACCGTGATCGACACCGGCGGCCATACCCTGGGGCACATCGCCTACTACGACGCCAAGGATCACATCGCCTTCGTCGGCGACACCCTGTTCGCCCTGGGCTGCGGGCGCCTGTTCGAGGGCACGGCCGAGCAGATGTGGGGCTCGCTGTCCAAGCTGACCGCCCTGCCCGACGACACCACCGTCTACTGCGCCCACGAATACACCGCCTCGAACGCCCGCTTCGCCCTGTCGGTCGACGACAGTCCGGCGCTCAAGGACCGGGCGGCGGCGGTGTTCGCCGCCCGCGAACGAGGCGAAGCGACGGTGCCGACCACCCTGTCTCTCGAGAAGGCGACGAATCCGTTCTTGCGCGCGCCCCTGCTGCGGCCCCATCTGGCGCCTGCCGAGGCGTTCGGCGAGATTCGGGCCGCCAAGGACGGCTTCAAGGGGTAGGCATGTCTCTGGATGTCCCGAGCGATCTGAGCGGCAACGAGATCATCCGCCTGCTCGACCTGGCGCCGCACCCGGAGGGCGGCTGGTACCGTCAGTCCTTCCGGGACACCCCAGCCGACGACGATCGCCCGTCGTCCACCGCGATCTATTTCCTGCTCCAGGCCGGCGAGCAGTCGGCCTGGCACAAGATCGACGCAGTCGAGGTCTGGCACTACTACGCCGGGGCGCCCATCGTCCTGACCCTGTCGCCGCCGGACGGCCAGGGCGCGACCGCCCACACCCTGGGTCCCGACCTGCGATCCGGCGCGCGCCCGCAGGTCGTGGTGCCGACCGGCTGGTGGCAGACCGCCGTCAGCCAGGGCGACTGGACCCTGGTCGGCTGCACCGTGGCCCCCGGCTTCGACTTCGACGGCTTCGAACTGGCCCCCAAGGAGTGGCGCCCCCATTCGCACAAGCCGCAGCGCGTCTAGGACCGACACACACACGCCCACGAAAAAGGCCCCGGATCGCTCCGGGGCCTTTCTTGTCAGGGCGCCACCGAGGCCGGCTCGACGGCCGGCTCGGGGTTGGTGTCGTCCGATCCGTGCGACCACTTCTTGAGAACCGGCGACAGGACCAGGAACAGCACGCCGATACCGATCGAGATAAGGCCGATGACCTTGAAGACCAGCAGGGACTGGGCCATGGCCGCCCCCGGATCCAGCACTTGGCCGCCGATCGTCTCCGACGAGGCGATGGCCGCGATCCAGCTGCCGAACAGGTTGGCCATGGCCAGGGCCATGTACCAGACCGCCATCACGAACGAGACGATCGACAGCGGCGACAGCTTGGTCATCTGCGACAGGCCCACGGGCGACATGAACATCTCGCCCGACGTGTGCAGCATGTACATCAGGATCAGGAAGATCAGCGGCATGCGGAACGCGCCGTCGGCGAACTGCGCCCCGATCAGCAGGATCAGGAAGCCGGCGCCGACTTGGATCAGCGACAGGCCGAACTTGACCATCGGGCCGGGGTTCTTCTTGCGCGCGCCCAGGAAGGTCCACATCGCGGCGAACACGGGGGCGAAGATCAGGATCCAGCCGGCGTTGATCGCCTGGGTCTGGGCGGCGTTGAAGGCGGTGTTGACCCACAGCTTGCCGGCGGGGTCCCAGCCCGCCGCCGCCAGTTGCTCGGGCGAGCCCAGCACGATCGCGCCGCCCAGCCACTGCACCGGGTGCGTCAGCAGGGTCAGGTTGACGTTGGTGGCCGCGAACAGGTTCAGCGACGAACCGGCCTGCTCGAACAGGGTCCAGAACACCACCGCGCCCAGCACCAGAACCGTGGCCAGCAGCAGGCGTTCGCGCTCGACCTTCTGGCATTTCACGAAGGCGAACCAAAGGATGTAGCCCAGCGAACCGAACATGCCGGCGATCAGGGTGACGCCCACGACCGGCGTGTATTGGACGAGGAAGTAGATGATCCCGACCACGCCCATCGACAGGGCGTAGATCACGCCTTCGCGGTTCACCGGCCCCACCACCGGGGCCTTCAGCTTGCCGATCTCGGGCGGCTCGCCCTTGCCCAGCAGCCAGGGCTTGCCCAGCACGAAGATCACGAAGCCGGCCAGCATGCCGATCCCCGCCGCGCCGAAGCCCGCCGCCCAGCCGAAGTTGACGCCCAGCAGGCCGCAGAGAATGGCCGCCCAGAACGAACCCAGGTTGATGCCGTAGTAGTAGAGGGTGAAGCCCGGATCGCGACGCGGGTCGCCTTGCGGGTAGAGCTGACCGACCAGAGACGCGACGTTGGCCTTCATGAAGCCCACGCCGACGATGATCAGCGACAAGGCCAGCCAGAAGATGTTCAGGTACAGCGGGTCGCGGTCCTTGACCCCCAGCTCGTACTGCCCCTTGGGCAGCACCGACGGCAGGACCGACTGGGCCGGCAGGTTCTTGATCTCGAAGTCGCCCTGCTCGTTGGCGGCGACGTCATAGGGTTTGTCGTCCACGAGGATCCTGGCGACGCGCGCCTCGCCGCGGCCCTCGACCCGGAAGTCGTAGGTCTGGTTGGCGTAGGTCAGGGTCTGGGTCGCCGGACGCCCCTCGACCGCCATGGCCAGGTGTCCGGCCACCAGCAGGATGGCGCCGAAGGCCACGGCCTTGCGGGTGCCCAGATAGCGATCGGCCAGGAAGCCGCCCAGCAGCGGCACGATATAGACCAGCGAGGTGTAGGAGCCGTAGTGGCCGCTGGCCGTCTTCTGGTCGAACAGGAAGTGCTGGGTCAGGTAGAAGATCAGCAGCCCGCGCATGCCGTAGTAGGAGAACCGCTCCCACATCTCGGCCAGGAAGCAGATGATCAGGCCGCGCGGATGCCCCCGCAGCAATTGGATCAGCACGGGGATCCCGGTCACCAGGGTGATCAGGATGCCGACGGCGACGACGATATTCATTCACGAACCTTGAAAACTACAAGCGGCAGGACAACCAGCGGGTGGTTTCGTCCTTCCCTCCCCAATTGGCGGGGAGAAGATCACGGCGCTTTGCGTTTCACAAGCAATGGCTTGCCGCTTCGGAGCCTCGCCCCCCTCCCGCGCGTTTGACAGGCGACCAACTCTTTTCCCACGGGAGAAAACCCCATGACCAGCGACAGCGCCGAGCATCCGATCACCTGCGCCAAGGAGCCTGGCCGCGTGCAGGTCCTGTTCGAGGGCCACAGCATCGCCACCAGCGACGACGTCCTGGTGCTGCGCGAGGCGGGCCATGAGCCGGTGCGCTACTTCCCGCGCGACCATGTGGCCATGTCGTTCCTGCGCAAGACCGACAAGGTCACCCACTGCCCCTACAAGGGCGACGCTTCCTACTACACGATCATGCGCGATCGGCAGATCATCGAGAACGCGATCTGGTCCTACGAGAACCCGCTGCCGGGCATGAGCCAGATCGCCGGCCGCCTGGCGTTCTATCCCGAGCATTTCGACTTCCAGGTCGGCGCCCAGTCGGCGTCGGACACCGAAGCGCTCGATCATGGCCGTCCGGATGTCGCCAACGCGCCGGGCGACAACGGTCGTCCGGACTCCGGCTGGGCGCCGGCCCAGGGCGCCGAGACCCAACGTTCCTTCGCTCCGGCCGGCGAGGCCGCCGATCGCGCAGAGGTCGATCAGGTGGTCCAGCATACCGACAGCGGCTCGGGCTCCAGCCAGCGCGAGCATTGGGACGCCAATGTCTCGATGCCCGACGACGAGGCCTGGGAAGGCGACGACATCCGCGAGGACGATCCCCCGCGCGTGGCCAAGCCCTACGAGGGGACGGGCTCGATCTGAGCCCGCCCGCCGCCCAAGACAAGCGTAAAGCCTCCGTTAACCTTTCAAGCGCTGCAATGACGCCAGCGCTTGCGCGAAGCCTCCTTCAGAGAGGCGTCTAGGGAGAAACGTCGTGGCTTACGTCGGTTATGAGTCTCGTCTGCACGCCTCTTCCGGCGCCGCGCGACCGCGCGCCGCCCGGGTGACGTTGGCCTGGGGCCGGGTGGCGGCTGTGGCGGCCAGCCTGGTGGCCTGGGTCGGGATCATCGCCGCGGTCCGCGCGATCTTCTGACCGCGCGCCCCGCGTCTCAGTACGCGAAGTCCTCGAACACCCGGCTGATGTCGCCCTTCCACGCGCCCTCGTAAAGCGACAGCAGGCGCTCGGCCGGGGTGATCCCGGTGGCGGCGATCTCTTCCAGGTCGCCCAGATAGATCGTCTCGTCCAGGAAGCCGCCGTTCAGCTGGGCGCGGCTCTTCAGCCCTGACTTGGCGATCGCCACGAAGTCCTTGGCCACGTCCTGAGCGGTGCGGCCGGCCACCTTGGCCTTCAGGCCCAGCTTGGGCACGTCGCGACGCAGGCCGGCGCGATCCTCGGCCGTCCAGTCCTTGCAGAGATCCCAGGCCGCCGCGAGCGCGGCGTCATCGTAGAACACGCCGGTCCACAGGGCCGGCAGGGCGCACAGGCGGCTCCAGGGGCCGGCGTCCGCGCCGCGCATCTCCAGATAGGTCTTCAGCCGCACTTCCGGGAACAGCGTGGTGGTGTGGTCGGACCAGTCCTTCATCGAGGCATACTCGCCCGGCAGCTCAGGGATCTTGCCGTCGATGAAGTCCCGGAAACTGCGCCCGGCCAGGTCGATGTACCGGTCGCCGCGCTTGGCGAAATACATCGGCACGTCCAGGGCGTAGCGGGCGTAGCGCTCGAAGTCGAAGCCGTCCTCGAACACGAAGTCCAGCAGGCCGGTACGGTCGGCGTCGGTGTCGGTCCAGACATTGGCGCGGGCCGACAGGAAGCCGTTGGGCTTGCCTTCCGTGAACGGCGAATTGGCGAACAGCGCCGTGGCGATCGGCTGCAGGGCCAGGCTCATGCGGAACTTGGCGACCATGTCGGCTTCGCTGGAGAAGTCGAGATTGGCCTGCACCGTGCAGGTGCGCAGCATCATGTCCAGGCCCAGCTTTCCGACCTTGGGCATGTAGTTGCGCATGATCACGTACCGGCCCTTGGGCATGACCGGCACGTCCTCGCGCTTCCAGGTCGGCGAGAAGCCCAGGCCCAGAAAGCCCAGGCCCAACTCGTCGGCCACGGTCTTGACCTCGTCCAGGTGCTGGCCGGTCTCCTCGCAGATGTCGTGCATGGTCAGCAGCGGCGCGCCGGAAAGCTCGAACTGGCCGCCTGGCTCCAGGCTGACATTGGCGCCGTTGCGCTCCAGCCCGATGATGGTTGGGCCTTCCATGACCGGCTTCCAGCCGAACCGTTGCAAGCCGGTCAGCAGAGCGTGCACGCCGCGTTCGCCGTCGTAGGGGACCGGCGAATGGTCCTTCAGGTAGAAGCCGAACTTCTCGTGCTCGGCGCCCACGCGGAACTGGTCCTTGGGCTTGCTGCCCTTGGCGAAATAGGCGGTCAGATCGTCGAGCGTCAGCGGACGCTCCTGGCTCACGGCTTCGGCCATCGGCCACCCTCCCAAAACACGCATCAAGAAGGGAGGGAACGTCCCTCCGACCAGGCCGCGAACTGTCGTGCTGCGCAGTTGGGCGTTTTCTTAGCGAACCTCAAGGGCCCCGCCCAGCCTTTCGCAACAGAGGCTGCTACCGCCAGTCGCCGGCGACCGCTTGCCAAAGCGTCATCGCCGAGATCGCGGCGGTGTCGGCGCGCAGGATGCGGGGCCCCAGCGTCACCGGGATGACGAACGGCAGCGACCGCAACTTCTCCCGTTCTTCCGGGGCAAAGCCGCCTTCGGGACCGATCAGGATCGCGGCGGGAGCCGGAGCATCTCCCCTTTCTTGAGGCGCGACCGCCTCGATCAGCGGCCGGGCGTCGCCGCCTTCGTCGCAGAAGATCAGCTTCCGGTCCGCGTCCCAGCCGTCCAGGATCTTGTCCAGCTTCTGCGGGTCGTCGATCGCCGGCACGTCCAGGCGGCCGGTCTGCTCGGCGGCCTCGATGGCGATGGCGTCCAGGCGGCCCAGCTTGAGGAAGTCGACATTGGTGCGGCGGGTCTGGGTCAGGCGCACGCGGCGCGCGCCCAGTTCGGCGGCCTTTTCGACGATGGTTTCCACCCGGCCGCGCTTGACCATGGCGATCACCAGCTCGAGGTCAGGTCCATAGGCCTGGGGACGGGTCTGTTCCTCGGCCTTCAGCAGGCAGCCGCGCTTGCTGGCCTCCGTCAGGCTGCAGCGCCACTCGCCGTCCTGGCCGTTGAACACCAGGATCTCGTCGCCGACCGACAGCCGCATCACGGCGGTCAGGTAGCGCGACTGGTCGATGTTGGGCGTGACGCCGGCGCCAAGTTTGAGCGGGTGCGGAACGAAAAGACGGATCATGGCGTCCTTCTAGCGCAACTGGACCCGACGGGGGTAGGCTCGCCCTATGAGCAAGTCCGACGACGACTACGAAGCCGAGCTCCAGGACCTGCAGCTGGCGATGATCGGCCTGCAGAAGCTGGCCATCAAGCAAGGCTGGAAGACCGTCACGATCTTCGAGGGCCGCGACGCGGCAGGCAAGGACGGGGCCATCGCGCGCCTGACCGAGCACGCCCACCGCCGCGCCACCCAGGTGATCTCCTTGCCCGCGCCCAGCGAACGCGAGCGCAGCGAGTGGTACTTCCAGCGCTATGTCCGCTACCTGCCGGCCTGCGGCGAGTCCGTGATCTTCAATCGCTCCTGGTACAACCGCGCCGGGGTCGAGCGGGTGATGGGTTTCTCCACGCCCAAGGAGCAGGAGCAGTTCCTGCGCGACGTGCCGGCCTTCGAGCTGATGCTGGTGGAGAACGGGGTCAAGATGACCAAGTTCTGGCTCGACATCGACGAGAAGACCCAGGGCGAGCGCCTGAAGGCCCGCCGCGAGAACCCGCTGAAAGCCTTCAAGGTCAGCGACCTGGACGCCGTGGCCCAGGCCAAGTGGGACGACTATTCGGCCGCCCGCGACGAGATGCTGATGCGCACCCACTCCACCCCGGCCCCATGGGTCTGCGTGCGCGCCAACCACAAGAAGGCCGCGCGGCTGAACATCCTGCGCTGGATGCTGCACGTCTCGGCGCCCAAGAGCCTGCTGAAGGGGATCAAGCGGCCCGATCCCGAGGTGATCTTCCGGTTCGAACCGCTGGCCCTGACGGATGGAAGGCTGGCGAAGTAGGTCAGCGGCTCACCCACTTGCCCCCACCTGACGGCTTTGCCGTCTGTCCGCCCCCATAGGGGGCGAAGGACAAAAGCACGCCCTCTTCCCCCTATGGGGGAAGACGACCGCGAAGCGGTCCGTAGGGGGCAAGTGTTCGCCTCAATCCACGTCCCAAGTAAACGCCGGGTCCAGCCACTCCCCGATCCGCCCGTCCGGCCGCGCCAGGGCGAAGATCCGCGCCATCTCGGCGTCCGACAGGGCGAAGTCGAAGATGTCGAAGTTCTCGGCCAGGCGCGCCGGGGTCTTCGTGCGCGGGATGGTGGCCACGCCCTGCTGGACCTGCCAGCGCAGGGTCACCTGGCCCGGCGTCTTGCCGTGCGCCTCGCCGATCTCGATCAGCACGGGGTCGTCGGCCACCTTGCCCTGGGCCAGGGGCGACCAGGCGGTGATGGTCGAGCCCATCGCCTTGGCCTTGGCGATCAGGGTCTTCTGCGACAGGTAGGGGTGGTACTCGACCTGGTTGGTGGCGATCGGCGCCTCGGACGCCGCCTGGGCCTGGGCCATCACGGCCGAGGGGAAGTTCGACAGGCCGATGGCGCGGGTCAGCCCCCGGGCGTGGACGTCGTTCAGCGCCGCCATCGTCTCGGCCAGCGCCGGCTTGGGCTTGGGCCAGTGGAGCAGCAGGAGGTCGACGTTCGGGACCTTCAGGCGCCTGAGGCTGCCCTCGACCGAGCGCTGCAGGTCGCCCTGGGCGAACTGGTCGACCCAGACCTTTGTGGTCAGGAAGATCTCGTCGCGCGGCACGCCGGTGGCCGCCAGGGCCGCTCCCACATCCTGTTCGTTGCGATAGGCCTGGGCGGTGTCGATGTGGCGGTAGCCCAGTTCAAGCGCTTTCTCGACCAGGGGCTGGGCCGTTCCGTCGTCCAGCTGCCAGGTGCCCAGGCCGATGACGGGCATGGCCACGTCGCCCGCGCGGATGTCGGGGATGGAATGGGGCACGGCGGGTCTCCCGAGATGAGGCTGACGGTCAGGCCGATATAGGCGCTGGCGCCGTCCGCGTCAGGCCTTCTCCGCATCGTAACGCTTGAGCAGCGTCTTCGGCGCGGTCGCCCGCCACCGGCGCTCCAGCAACCGCTCCACTGTCGCAGCGTCGACCCGCGACAGGCGGATCAGGACGTAAGGGTAGTTCTTGTAGTGATCGGTGACGAAGAAGGTCTCCGGCTCGGCCTCCATCAGCATCTCGCGCTCGTCGAAGCCAACGCCTGGACAGACTAGGGTGTCGCCGTCGTCCCACACGCGGGTCAGGAACTTGCCGTGCGCCTTCAGGCACGGATGGCCGTAGGCCGTTCCGTCGGTCACGCCGGGCAGTTTGAAGGCGAAGGCGCGAACATCCTCGAAGGTCATCAGCAAAGTCCTGGGTCGCCGCTTGCAGCACGACTATATGGGGAAGATGGACGCCGAACACGCCTCTTCCGCCCCCGTTTCAGATCCGGCTCCGGGCCTGACCTCGCCCGTTCTGGTGTTGGGAGCCACAAGCCTGATCGGCGAGTTCCTGCTAGCGCGGCTGAACGCCCTGGGCGTCGCGCCGGTCTCGCTGAGCCGCCGCCCGCCCACAAACGACGTCTGCTGGGTGGACGGCGACCTGGCCGACCCCAACCTGGCCGACGAGTTGCCGCCGGTCGCCACGGTGTTCTCGCTGTCGCCGATCTGGCTGCTGCCCCAGGCCCTGCCCGCCCTGAAGGCGCGCGGCATGACCAGGCTGGTGGCCTTCTCCTCGACCAGCCGCTTCACCAAGCAGGACTCGGCCGAGCCGTCCGAGCGGGCCGTGGCCAGGGCCCTTGCCGACTCCGAGGCGAAGGTCGAGGCGTTCTGCGCCGAGCAGGGCGTGGCCTGGACCATCCTGCGGCCGACCCTGATCTACCTGGAAGGCCGCGACGCCAACGTCAGCCGCCTGGCCGGCCTGATCCGCCGCTTCAAGGTGCTGCCGCTGTCGGGCGGCGGCGAGGGCCTGCGCCAGCCGGTGCACGCCGACGACCTTGCCGGCGGGGCGATCTCCGCGGCCCAGGCCCCGGCCGCGCGGAACAGGGCCTATGACCTGGTCGGCGGCGAGACCCTGACCTACCGCGTCATGGCCGAGCGGATCTTCGAGGGCCTGGGCCGCCGTCCCCTGATCCTGTCGCTGCCGGCCGGGCTGTTCCGCCTGCTGCTGACCCTGGCCAAGCCGTTCTATCCCGGCGCCACCGCGACCATGGGCGACCGCATGGCCCAGAACCTGACCTTCGACGACGCCCCGGCGCGGAGGGACTTCGGGTGGGCGCCGAGGGACTTCAGGCCGCGGTTCTGAGAGGCGACCAAAGGGCCGCCTCTCTCACGGTTGTCATCCCGGAAGCCTCGCGGAGGCTGTCCGGGACCCAGGGGACTGGGCTGGCGCGTTGCGGTTCACCTGGGTCCCGGACAAGCGCTGCGCGCTTTCCGGGATGACAACCCGAGGGGACGAAAGCTCCCCTAGGCGTCGCTCAGCACCATGGCGAATGGAACCTTGCCGCCGTCCTTGTCGACATAGCCGCTGACCAGCTTGTGGTCGGGATCTAGCACGCCCAGGTCGACGTCCTCGGTGGGGAACATCACCACCCGGCGGTCGCCGATGCAGATCAGCAGCTCGTAGCCGTCATAGGCCCGCTGGGACATGGCCTTCAGCCGCGAATAGTAGGGCTCGCGTCGCCACGAGGCGGGTTTGCCCGGGTCGACCACCACGTTCAGCCGCTTGCCGTCGCGGTCGGCGTACATCAGGAAGCCGGCCTTGTCGGGCCGCCAGGCCGCGTCCAGCCTTTCCGAGGTCAGCCACAGGCAGTGGAAGCCCCGGCAGGCCTGGGGACGGGCATCGTAGTCGCCGCAGCCCGAGCCCTTGCGGAACACCCCGCACCATTGGCCGGCCGGCTTCGACAGCTCGCTGATATGCAGCACCTTGCAGCACATGCCGCAGTCGCCGCACGACTTGGAGGGCGCGGGAATGGAGGCCGCTTCGCTCATGCGGGGATCTCGCGCACCAGGCCGTAGTCGACGTCGCGGTCGGGCAGGATCTCCCAACCACGTGCGCCCACCAGGACATTGAGGGTCAGGCCCTTGGCCGCGCCCCGCGCCGCCCAGGCCTTGAAGGTGTCGTAATAGGGCGCGCGCCGCCAGGCGTCGGGCGAGGCCGGATCGACCTCGACCACCAGGGCCTGGCCGCCATTCTCGCGGTGCAGGACGAAGCGGGCCCGGTCCGGCCGCCAGCGGTCGTCCAGGTTGGGGGCGTCCAGCCAGTAGCAGGCGTAATCGGCGCAGGCCTTGGGCCGGTCGGCGTAGATCGCGCAGCCCGCGCCCTTGCGGAAATGGGCGCACCAGGCGTGGGCCGGCTTGTCGATGGCCGCCACGCCCATCAGCTTGCAGCACATCCCGCAATCGCCGCAGGTCCTGGCCTGGTCCACCGTCGCTCGCCCCGTAAATCGTCCGGAGACGGATTTATCGCGGTTTCATGACGGTTTTTCGATGCGACACGCGCTCGGGGACATGCCCTTGCGGCGTGTCCCCATCGGCGGGCTCGGAGCTTGAACATGGGGACACGCGCAAGGGCATGTCCCCGGCCGCGCCTAGCTCTCGCTCCATACCGCCAGTTCGTTGCCTGAGGGGTCGGTGAAGTGGAAGCGGCGGCCGCCGGGGAAGCTGAAGATCGGCTTGGTGATCGTCGCTCCCGCCGCCGTCACCTTGGCCAGCATGGCCTCGATGTCGTGGGCGTAGAGCACCACCAGCGGCCGGTCGGTCGAGCCTTCCTGCGGCGTGCAGAACCCGCCGTCCGCGCCCTGGCCCTCGAAAGCCGCGTAGTCGGGGCCGTAGTCGACGAAGCTCCAGCCGAAGGCGGCCGTATAGAAGGCCTTGGTGGCGGGAAGGTCGCCGGCCGGCCATTCGATATAGTCGATCTTGCCGTCTTCACGCATGCCGCGCCTCCTTGTTTGTTCTCTTTGTGTTCTAGATCGCCGTCAGGGCAGAGTCCAGACGCTGGTGCGCTTGACGGCCAGGTCCTCCAGCTCGCGCGTGGTCGGCACCTGGTACTCGGCCAGCTTTTCCAGTCCGTCCTTGGGGAAGTAGGTGCGGCCCGGATCGCCAATCAGCACGGCCGCGCCGGCCGTCCGTCCCTGGGCCAGCCAGGCCATCACCGCTTCCGCCATCGGCCGCTCATAGCAGATGTCGCCGGCCAGGATCACGTCGGCAGGCGGCGGCGGGGCGTTCAGCAGGTTGCGGTCGGTGAAGGCCACCTCGACGCCGTTGGCCGTGGCGTTCAGGCCGATCGCGGCCTCGCAGAACACGTCGATGTCGGCCGCCAGCACGCTGACCGCGCCCGCCTTCATCGCCGCGATCGCCACCAGGCCCGATCCCGAGGCGAAGTCGATCACCCGCTTGCCGGCGACGATCTCCGGATGGTCCAGGACGTAGCGCGCCAGCGCCTGGCCGCCTGCCCAGGCGAAGGCCCAGAACGGCGGCGGCAGGCCGATCTCGGCCAGGGCCTCCTCGGTCAGCTTCCAGATCGGGGTGATCTCGTCGGCCAGATGCAGGGAAAGCTCCGGCGTATGCGGCGGGGCCTGCAGCCGGGTGTTCTCCAGGATGAAGGCGCGTCGGCCGGCGAGGGTCTGTTCGATCATGCGGGCCTTAGAGCACCCGCCGCTCGCGGACGCGAGGCCCTCTAGGCCGGAACGCGGCTGGAAGCCGCTTTGAGGACCGTCAGATAGCCCGGCGCGGTCAACATGCCCTCCGTGCGCCCCTTGGCGACCAGCAGCCGATGCGCCTTGGGCAGGTTCCAGCACGGCATGTGCATGAACAGGTGGTGCTCGGCGTGGAAGTTGACGTGGTAGGGCGCGATCAGGGCGCGCTCGATCCAGTTGGCCGAGGTGGTGCGGGCGTGGCGGAAGGGGTCGGGCTCGTCCTTGGCCACCAGGGCGTGCTCGGCGATGTTGCGCAGGCGGGTGACCAGCGGGAACCACGTCGCCATCGGCACGATCCACAGCGCCAGCCACGCCCACCACAGGCCCGCCGCGCTGAGCACCACCAGCAGGCCCAGGTTCCACAGCAGGAACGGCCGCTGGCGGGCGACCTCGCCGGCGAACACCGCGCCCTTTGGCTGCCCCTCGTCCTTAGCTCCCTTCATCTTGCCCAGCAACGGACCGAACCGCTGCTTGAAGAAGGTCTGGCCGGTCAGGTCGCGGACGATCTTGCGGCGCAGGCTGGCGCGGGTGGTGGGGAACGGGGCCGACAGCACCAGGTCCGGGTCCTCGGCCTGCTGAGCGTACTTGTGATGGGTCAGGTGATAGGGGCGGTACTTGGCCAGGGACGCGCCGGTGGGGGCCGCGCACAGCCACTCGCCGACCCAGTCGTTGACCTTCAGGTTCGGGTGCAGCCCGCCATGGGCCGCCTCGTGCATCAGGATCGCCAGCCCCAGCTGGCGCGCGCCGATCAGCATCACGGCCAGGATGTAGGTCAGCGGGTTGGGCCAGATCACGAAGACCGCGCCGGCTGCGACGATCACCGCCCAGGCGTGGACCACCATCAGCAGGCCTCGCCAACTGGAGCGCGCCGACAGCGGCGCCCATTCCTCGGGCGTGAACAGTTCCTGCGGCTTGATGCGGGACGCGACGGCCATGGAACGATCATGCCACATTCAGCGTCAGGCTGACAGAATGACCCGACGTCACGCCCCTTCGGAGACTAATATGCGCCTCGTCCTGACCGCCCTCGCCCTGACCTTCGCGGTCCCCGTCGCCGCGCACGCCGCCAGCTACGACTGCGCCCGCGCCAAGGCTCCGGACGAGAAGGCGATCTGCGCCTACCTGCCGCTGAACGACAAGGACGTGCGGATGTCGGTGCTCTACGAGATCAACAAGCGCACCCTTGCCATGGGCGGCCGCGGGGCGATGATGGACCAGCAGCAGCAGTGGCTGCGCGACCGCCGCAAGTGCGGGGCCAACCGCGCCTGCCTGACCCGCGCCTATGACCGCCGGCTGGACGAGTTGGAGCGCAGCCTGGAGCGGGTCTACCGCAACGGCCCGTTCTAGAACCCCGGCGGCTTCCACATCCCCGCCGCCAGCGCCAGGAACAGCACGAAGCCGACCTGGGCGTTGGACTTGAACAGGGCCAGGGCGCCGGCCGGATCGTCCAGCCGCACGCGGGCCGCCTGGCGCGACAGGTGGACGGCGACCAACGCCGCCAGCGGCAGGAACAGCGGCCCCAGGTTCCCGACCCAGGCCGCGGCGATCACCAGCGCGAAGCAGGTCGCGTAGAAGGCCAGGACGCCCATCTGCACGTGCCGGCCCAGCCGGCGGGTCGAGGACTTCACCCCGGCCAGGGCGTCGTCCTCGATGTCCTGGATGGCGTAGATCGTGTCGTAGCCCAGGGTCCAGAAGACGCCCGAGGCGTAGAGCAGCACGGCGGCCCAGGTAAGGCCGCCGATGGGGGCGAACGCCGCCGCGCTCTCGGGGCTGGCCAGCAGCATGCCGCCCGCGATCGCGTAGTAGAGCGTCGGCGCCCCGCCATTGGCCGCCGCGAAGCCCAGCAAGGCGCCCCAGTTGAACGTCAGGCCCAGCCACGCCTGGGGCCACCAAGTGATGCGCTTCATGAACGGATAGGCGGCCACCAGCCCCAGCGACAGCACGCCCAGCAGCAGGCACAGCGGGTTCAGGCACAGCAGGATCAGGAAGCTGACCAGGCAGCAGCCGATCAGGAAGGCCCAGGCCTGCTTGACGCTGATCAGGCCGGCCGGGATCGGACGCATGGCCGTGCGGCTGACCTGGGCGTCGAAGTCGCGGTCGACGATGTCGTTGAACGCGCAGCCGGCCGCGCGCATCAGGGCCGCGCCGACGAAGAAGGCGATCAGCAGCCAAGGATTGGGCCACTCCCCCTTGCCCGCCGCGGCCAGGGCGATGCCCTGCCAGCCCGGCAGCATCAGCAGCCAGATCCCCGCCGGCCGGTCGAACCGGCCCAGCTTCAGCCAAGGCCGCAAGGCCGGCGGCGCATGGCGGTCGACCCAGTTGCCGGCGGCGGCGTCGGGCAGGATGGCGGTGTCGGGCGAACTCATGGGCAAGGCTTAGCCCTCGCCTCCGGCTTCGCGCAACCATGGCGAACCGCGCGACCATAGAGACTCCCGATCTCGATCCGAAAAACGATCAATTGGATTGATAAGATGGAAACGACGACAGTGTCTCCAGCGAACAGGGACAGCCCCTCCCCCGGTTCGCGGACCGAGACGGGCCGCCGCTTCCCTCCCCCAGCGCGGCGGCCCGTCTCCATAGCTTCGAAAGGTTTCCACCATGACCCGCTCCGTTGATCGCCTGGAAGCCTGGACCCTGCTGGCCCTGGGCCTCGCCGCCGGCGTCGTGCTGCCGCACCCTGTGACCACCGCCTTGTGGACCGCCGCCGCCCAGGCCTTCCGTCGGGCCGGCGACGCCTTGATGGTGGCGCGGCTGGCCTCGGGCACGAAGTTCGGCCGCCGCATCAAGGCTGGCCTGCGGGGCGACACGATGAGCCACCTGCGCTTCGCCTAAGCGCCTTCAAGCCGTCTTCCGGTTTCCCGTCTCATCCCCCACATTGGGGCCAGATGACCGACACCCCCCGTCCGCCCCGCAAGCGTCTGTCCCGTCCCGTCCACTGGGTGCTGGACGGCATGGGCGTGGCGTTGTTCGCCACGGGCGCCGTGGGGGCCTTCGTGCCGGGGATGCCGACCACGGTGTTCTGGATCGGCGCGGTCATGTGCTTCCTGAAGACCCGCCCCCACGCGGTGCGACCGCTGCTGCGCACGCCGGTGATCGGCCCGGCGATCCGCTGGTACCTGCGTTGGCGGCCGTTCGGCGGGGCGCGGCGCCGGGGCAACACCTCGACGAAGGCGTAAGGGGGGCCGCTCGCCTCCAGGACGTCTAAGGCCTATCTACCCTCCACCATGACCGACGCTATCGACGACGAGGACGAAACCGGCGCGCGCCGCCGCGCCCTGAGCAACACGCGGGTGCTGGGCTTCATCGCGCGCTTCTGGCTGCGCCGGAAAGGCCTGTTCTTCGCGGGCGTCGGCCTGACCCTGCTGGCCATCTGCTTCGACCTGGCCCTGCCCTGGGCGTCGGGCCGGCTGATCGACACCATCACCAGGGGCCCCTCGGCCGTCGACGCCGCCTGGGGCGCCTGGGCCGCGTTTGTCGGCGTCTATCTGGGCTTCTCGCTGATCCGGAACCTCGCCATGCGGTTCTGGATCCCGCTGGCCGCGCGCAACATGGAGGAGATGACCAACGAGGGTTACGCTCGCGTCCAGGCCTTTTCGTCCGACTGGCACGCCGACAGCTTCGCCGGCGCCACCGTACGCAAGCTGACCCGCGCCATGTGGGGCTACGACAGCGTGACCGACGCGGTGACCATCTGGCTGGCGCCCAGCCTGATCGTGCTGGTGGGCCTGTCGGTGATGCTGCTGCTGCGCCAGCCCCTGGCGGGCGTCGTCGCCCTGGTGGTCGTCGCCGCCTACATCGCCGTCAACCTGGTGGTGACCACCGCCTATGTCCGCCCCGCCAACCTGAAGTCCAACGCCCTGGACTCCAAGATCGGCGGCGCGCTGGCCGACGCCGTGACCTCCAACCCCACGGTCAAGAGCTTCGGCGCCGAGGCCCGCGAGAGCGCGCGCGTGGCCCAGGTCACCGCCGCCTGGCGCGAGGCGGTGATGATCACCTGGCACAAGTTCACCAATGTCTGGCTGGGCCAGAACCTGCTCTTGGTGCTGCTGCAGGGCGGTCTGACGGCGGCGATGATCCACGCCTGGTCGGCGGGCAAGGCCACGCCCGGCGACGTCGCCTTCGCGATCACCGCCTTCATGCTGATGAGCGGCTATCTGCGCAACATGGGCGAGAACATCCGCATGATGCAGAAGGGCCTGGACGACACCGAGGACCTGGCCGCCTGGGAGAACCTGGCGCCGCAGATCGCCGACGCGCCCGGCGCGCCGAACTTCGTGAGGGGTCCCGGCGCGATCGCCTTCGAGGACGTGACCTTCCGCTACAAGTCGGCCGGCGCGCCGCTGTATGACCACTTCTCGCTGAAGATCGCCCCCGGCGAGCGCGTGGCCCTGGTCGGGCCGACGGGCTCGGGCAAGTCGACCTTCGTCAAGCTGGTCCAGCGCCTGCACGACCTGCAGGGCGGGCGGATCGCGATCGACGGCCAGGACGTGGCGGCCGTGACCCAGGGCTCCCTGCGTCGCGCCATCGCCGTGGTGCCGCAGGACCCGGCCCTGTTCCACCGCACCCTGCGGGAGAACATCGCCTACGGCCGTCCCGACGCGACCGAGGAAGAGATCGTCAACGCCGCCAAGAAGGCGCGCGCCCACGAGTTCATCCTCCGCCTGCCCAAGGGTTACGACACCCTGGTGGGCGAGCGCGGGGTCAAGCTGTCCGGCGGTGAGCGCCAGCGTGTGGCCATCGCCCGCGCCTTCCTGACCGACGCCCCGATCCTGGTGATGGACGAGGCCACCTCCTCGCTCGACGTCGAGACCGAGGGCCAGGTTCAGGAAGCCGCCGAGGCCCTGATGCACGGCCGCACGACCATCGTCATCGCCCACCGCCTGTCGACGGTGCGCGGCGCCGACCGCATCCTGGTCTTCCAGAACGGCCGGGTGGTCGAGGAAGGCCGGCATGGCGAGCTGAAGGCGGCGGGCGGGGTATACGCGCGGCTGAACGCGGTCAGCGAGGGGGTGGGCTGAAGCCGGGGACATGCCCTTGCGGCGTGTCCCCGGCTGTCGCTACTTGCCGCCCTCCGACGGACAAAGCCCCTTGTCCTTCTCGAACCGCATCGAACCATTCGGCGCGACCAGATCCTGGACCGCCGGCGGCGCGACGCTCAGCGTCCCGTCGCGGATCGCCGCGCGGCTATCGAGGGCCCCGCACTGGGGCTGGAAGCCGCCTAGCCGACGCCAGACTCCGTCCGTCCCCGAGCCATAGACATCGACTTCCCATGCGCCGGCCACCAGGACCTCAGGCCTGCCGTCGCCGGTCACATCGAGCAGGCGCGCGTCGCAGTCGGTATTGCCCAGAAGGCAGTCGTTGTAGCTGTCCTGCCGATACAGCGCGGCGAAGCCCGCCGGGGGCTGGACGCCCGCCGGATGGAAGGTGATGCGCGGCTTCGGAGCGATCGGTGTCTTTCGGCCGTTGCCCGTGCGGTATTTCAGGGCGCCGGCGACCTTGGCCCGTTCGGCGACGACCGCGTCCGGGCTGGCCTTCAGCCGTTCCAGCGCCCGGCGGCCAAAGCGCCCGGAGTCAAAGCGCAGGAACTCGTAGTCGAAATCGTCGGATTTCACCTTGTGCTGTTCCAAACGCGCCATCTGGTCCTTCACCGACAGCCGGCGTGGATCCGCGACCGGCGTGAACAGCGCCAGCAGCACGGCGATCACCCCGAAAGCCATGGCTATGTTGGTGGTCTCCAGCGCCTTCATCCAGGCGCCCGGTCGGACGGCGGCGAGCGTGTAGCCCACCGCGTAGCCGGCCGCGACCAGCACGCAGGCGGCGGCGATGATCCGGTCGGGGCTGAGGCCGTACTGGCCGATGCGCAGGCTCAGGCCATAGGCGGCCAGCACCGTGATCGGGACAAGCAACACGCCCGCCAGCCGCGCGGCCCATTTCAGCACCACGGCGGTCTTCTCGGTCCCGTCCTGGTAGGCCGCGTTGGTCAGCAGGATCAGGAAGGCGTCGGCCGTCAGCAGGATGGCCGTGGCGCTGCGGGTCTTCCACAGCGGCTCCAGGCCCGTGAACGGCAGGGTCAGCAGGAAGGCCGCGGCGATCAGGGCCATCAGCGGCAGCAGCCAGGCCAGCAGGGTCAGGGCCACGGTTCGCACGCCGCGCACCAGGTTGGCCCGCACGTCGGTCAGCTGGACGGCGGCGGCGAACATCACGGCGGTGGCCGGGAAGGCGAACCACTCCTGCCGGATCAGCCGCTCGATGGCGTCGACGCCGATCAGCTTGAACAGGGCCGAGGCCAGGAACAGCAGCAGCCAGAAGGCGCCGGTGAAGCCCGCCGACAGCACGCCCTGCACCCCGTGCTTCCAGGTGACGTCGAAATAGGTCGGGTAGCGCGCGATCCGCCGCCGCTCCATGTCGGCCGGCTGGACCAGGTGGTGGCCGATGAACACCAGGGCCGCGATCCCGAAGAACAGATGCGGCCCCAGGCCGTCGACGCCCCGCGCGGCCGGATCGCCGCTCCACACGCCGTAGGCTCCCAGGCCCGCGACGGTCACGGCCGCCACGCCTTTCCAGATCGCCAGGGTGCGGAAGCGCAGGGCCGAGACGCCGGCCAGAACCACGAAGGGGACGAAGGCGAAAACCAGCAGCAGGGCCGCGTAGACCTCGCGCTGGGTGGCCGGCCAGACCTTGGACTTGTCGGCCTGGTAGAGGCCGTACAGCAGCAGCCCCTGGATCAGCCCGGTGGCCAGGCGCAGGATCGTCGCGCGGCGGACGGCGCGGGGGTCGCCCTCTTGATCGGATGGCGCGTCTTGCAGGGCGTCGGTCATCTTGCTGCAACCTCGAATGTCATGGAACCAGAGATCACGCCGCGCGGGCGGCGCCTAGGGTGAAGCTTTGGGGGCGAAGCTTTCGGCGGCGCGCTTGCCGCGACGCGGGGGCGCCTCTAGGTTCCGCCGCGTTCAGGAGACCCCCATGGCGTACCGCAGCCTTCGCGAATTCATCGACGTCCTCGAGGCGAAGGGCGAGCTGGTGCGGGTGACCGAGCCGGTGTCGACCGTGCTGGAGATGACCGAGATCCAGACGCGCCTGCTCGCCACGGGCGGCCCGGCGGTGCTGTTCGAGAACGTGCTCCTGCCCGACGGCACGCGCTCGCCGATGCCGGCCCTGGCCAACCTGTTCGGCACGGTCAAGCGCGTGGCCATGGGCGTCACCCTGGGCGGCGAGCCGCGCACCACCGCCGGCGAGCTGCGCGAGGTCGGCGAACTGCTGGCCTTCCTGCGCCAGCCCGCGCCACCCAAGGGGCTGAAGGACGCCCTGGACATGCTGCCCCTGGCCAAGACCGTCATGGCCATGCGGCCGGGCGCGGTGAAGAAGGCCCCGGTGCAGGAAGTGGTCCTGACCGGCGACGACATCGACCTGTCGAAACTGCCGGTCCAGACCTGCTGGCCAGGCGAACCCGCGCCGCTGATCACCTGGCCGCTGGTGGTCACCAAGGGCCCGGGCAAGGAGCGCGAGGACGACTTCAACCTGGGCATCTACCGCATGCAGGTCCTCTCCAAGGACCGCTGCATCATGCGCTGGCTGGCCCATCGCGGCGGGGCCCAGCACTACGCCCGCCACAAGAAGGCCGGGAACCGCGAGCCCCTTCCCGCCTGCGCCGTGCTGGGCGCCGATCCGGGCACGATCCTGGCCGCCGTGACGCCGGTGCCCGATACCTTGTCGGAGTACCAGTTCGCCGGCCTGCTGCGCGGCGCCAAGGTCGACCTGGTCCCGGCCAAGACCGTGCCGCTGATGGTCCCCGCCCACGCCGAGATCGTCATCGAGGGCCACGTCCTGCTCGACGAGTACGAGGACGAAGGCCCTTACGGCGACCACACCGGCTACTACAACAGCGTCGAGAAGTTCCCGGTCTTCCAGGTGACGGCGATCACCATGAGGAAGCAGCCGATCTACCTGACCACCTTCACCGGCCGTCCGCCGGACGAACCCTCGGTGCTGGGCGAGGCGCTGAACGAGGTGTTCATCCCGCTGATCCGCCAGCAGTTCCCAGAGATCGTCGACTTCTGGCTGCCGCCCGAGGGCTGCAGCTACCGCATCGCCGTGGTGTCGATGAAGAAGGCCTATCCGGGCCACGCCAAGCGCGTGATGCTGGGCGTCTGGAGCT
>Ga0102591_1001369_pt1 | contig 33854 bp, 30 predicted proteins | sample AraplaCol_mCL_r2_2_FD_76860 | JGI IMG/M metagenome (GOLD analysis project Ga0102591, IMG submission 76860) | Arabidopsis root microbial communities from North Carolina, USA - plate scrape MF_Col_mCL_r2 (SPADES assembly) (version 2) | ecosystem: Host-associated > Plants > Roots > Endosphere...
TCGGGAGTTGTGCTTGCGTAGCCTGATCGCCGCCGTCGAACGTATCGATCCGCTGACCGTCTTCGGTCGCGTCGCCGCCGTGAACGGCCTCCTGATCGAGGCGCGCGGCGGGCTGACCCGTCTGGCCGTCGGCGCACGGGTCGAGATCGAGCGCCTGGGCGCCCCGACCCTGCCGGCCGAGGTCGTCGGCTTCCGCGAAACCCGCGCCCTTCTCATGCCCTTCGGCCCCGTCGAGGGCGTGGCCCCCGGCGCCGAGATCCGCATCATGCCCGAGGGCGCCGTGGTCCGTCCGACCAAGGGGTGGCTGGGCCGCATCATCAACGCCTTCGGCGAGCCGATCGACGGCCTGGGCCCGCTGCCCCAGGGCGACGTCCCCTACCCGCTGAAGACCCCGCCCCCGCCAGCCCACGCGCGTGGCCGCGTCGGCGAGCGCCTGGACCTGGGCGTGCGGTCGATGAACGTCTTCACCACCACCTGCCGCGGCCAGCGCCTCGGCATCTTCGCCGGTTCGGGCGTGGGCAAGTCGGTGCTGCTGTCGATGCTCGCGAAAGAAGCCACCTGCGACGCCGTCGTGGTGGGCCTGATCGGCGAGCGCGGCCGCGAGGTCCGCGAGTTCATCGAGGAGACCCTGGGCGAGGAAGGCCTCAAGCGCGCTATCGTCGTGGTCGCCACCTCGGACGAGCCGGCCCTGACCCGCCGTCAGGCCGCCTACATGACCCTGGCCGTCGCCGAGTTCCTGCGCGACCAGGATCAAGAAGTCCTCTGCCTGATGGACTCGGTCACCCGCTTCGCCATGGCCCAGCGCGAGATCGGCCTGGCCGCAGGCGAGCCGCCGACCACCAAGGGCTACACCCCCACCGTCTTCACCGAGCTGCCCAAGCTGCTCGAGCGCGCCGGCCCCGGCCCGATCCGTCCCGACGGCACCACGGCCGCCCCGATCACCGCCCTGTTCACGGTGCTGGTGGACGGCGACGACCACAACGAGCCGATCGCCGACGCCGCCCGAGGCATCCTGGACGGCCACATCGTCATGGAGCGCGCCATCGCCGAGCGCGGCCGCTTCCCGGCCATCAACGTCCTCAAGTCGATCAGCCGGACCATGCCCGGCTGCCAGACGATGGAGGAGCGCGAGGTGGTCAAGATGGCCCGCCAGACCCTGTCGGCCTACTCGAACATGGAAGAGCTGATCCGCATCGGCGCCTATCGCGCCGGCGCCGATCCGCTGATCGACCGCGCCATCCGGCTGAACCCGTCGGTCGAGGCCTTCCTCAGCCAGAGCCCCGACGAGGCCACCAGCCTTGACGAAAGCTTCGGCTACCTCGCCCACATCCTGCAGAGTGAAGCCGCGTAATGACCAAGTGGGCCGACTCCCTGATCCGCATCTCGAACCACGAGGTCGAGACCCTGCAGAAGCGCCTGGCCGATATCGTCGAGCGCCGCCAGACCGCCGAGATGAGGGTCGCCACCATTGACGCGGAGTCCGAGATCGAGGCCATGCGCGCCCAGGGCGACGTCGAGGCCGGCTGGTACATGATCGGCTTCCGCCAGGGGAACAAGATCCGCCGCGACCAGGCCCTGCTCGAGATCGACCAGATCCTGATCGAGGAAGCCGGCGCCCGCGACGCCCTGGCCCTGGCCTTCGAGAACCTCAAGAAATACGAGCACGTCGCCGAGGCCGCCAAGGTCGCCAAGACCAAGCTGATCGGCAAGCTGGAGACCGCGGCCCTGGACGAGCTGGGCCTGCGCCGGGTGGCGGTCGGTGGGCGCTGACCTCTACTCCTCACCCGCGAAGCGGGGGAGGTGGCGCGATGCGGATACGCATCGTGACGGAGGGGGCGTCCAGACCTCGACCACGGCGCAACCAGACGCCCCCTCCGTCCGCTACGCGACCACCTCCCCCGTTGCGCCGCGCTCCACGGGGGAGGATATCTCGCGTCGCGCCATCCTTGCCTCGACCGGCGCACTGGCGCTCGCTGCTTGCAGTCCCAAGGACGCCCAAAGTCAGTCGAACGTGGGCCAGTCCGCCCCCGCCGACCTGCCGCCGCTGAAGAGCGTCGCCCCGTTCCGCATCGGGACCTGCGTCCAGGCCCTGCATCTTGACGACCCGGTCCTGGCGCCTCTGATCGCCCGCGAGGCCAACCAGCTGACGCCCGAGTGGCAGATGAAGATGGAATACATCGTCCAGCCGGACGGCTCGTTCCGCTTCGACGCTCCCGACCGCATCGCCGCCTTCGCCCGCGCCCACGGCATGGGCCTGCTGGGCCACACCCTGATCTGGTACGCCCAGGTCCCCGAGGCCTTCCAGCGGCTGGACGAAAGCCGGATCGGCTTCGCCGACGCCTACCGCAACTACATCCTGGCCGTGGCCGGCCGCTATGCCGGCCAGGTGGTGGGCTGGGACGTGGTCAACGAGGCCGTGGCCGAGGACGGGAACGGCTGGCGCGACAGCCTGTGGTCCCAGCGCCTGGGCGACTTCGAGCACATCGCCCTGGCCTATCGCACCGCCCGCGAGGCCGACCCGCACGCGCCGCTGCTGCTGAACGACTACAATCTGGAATACAATCCGCGGAAGCGAGCCACCTTCCTGAAGCTGGCGGAACGCATGCTGGCTTCGGGGACGCCGCTGAACGGCCTGGGAACCCAGATGCACGTGGCGGCCGACATCGCGCCGGGCGAGATCACCCGCATGATCCGCGAACTGGCCAGCCTGGGCCTGCCGATCCACGTGTCCGAACTCGATGTGTCGCTGGTCCGCGCGGACAACAAGCTGCTGTCGCGCGCCGATCTGCAGCGTCGCCAGACGGCGGTCTACGCCGAGGCCGCCGAGGCCTTCATGGCCCTGCCGCAAGCCCAGCGCTTCGCCTTCACCCTGTGGGGCCTGCGCGATCGCGACTCGTGGCTGAAGGGCGAGAACGCCACCGACGCCCCCGCCGCCTTCGACGACTCGGGACGACCCAAGGCGCCCGCGGCGGCCCTGGTCCAGGCCTTCAGGGCCTAGCCCGGCTTTCTTCGGTCACGGATTTCTGGGCTGGGGGCCGCGTGACGGCGGCCACGGCGTGGTCGGCGTCGCTGGCCTGGCGCAGGGCGCGCAGGTCTTCGCTGATGCGGAAGATGGCCACGTAGAATTCGCAGAAGGCGCGCCACAGCAGCACCATGGCGGCGGCGACCAGCAGGCCCGCGATCAGCACCGGGAAGGCCAGCAGCAGCGACTGCAGGCCGGGCTCCTTCAGCGCCAGGCCGACGGCGGCGCCGACGACCGAGAAGGCGAACAGGGCCACGACGCCCAGGCCGGCCCAATAGATCAGGTGAATCACCGGTCCGGTGACCAGACGGTCGAAGGTCAACAGGTCCCAGAACAGACCGCTCGAACCACTGGTCCTGGAATTTCTGGCCGGAGCCATCCGACACCCCTCATGTCAGCGGGAGCTCCGCCGGGTACTGCGCCATCGCTAGCAGCGCGAAGCCCGCTCGGCAATGCCGAGCGGGCTCGCTGATCGTCAGAGGACGATCGTTCGTCAGGATCGACGCTTACTGCGGCTTGGCGCCGGCCAGGGTCGCGTCGATCTGGGCCTTGGTGGCCGTGGTCTGCAGGCCGCCCGTCGTGGCGGCGCTGAAGCTGGCCTTCGGCAGGGCGAACTTCTTGTCGCCGCTGGTCACGACCACGTTGGTGGCGCCGTCCGCGCCCGTGGTGGTGCCGGCGATCGTGCCGACAACGGCGCCCGAGGGGTCCTTGACCTCGGAGCCGACCTTCAGGTCCAGGGCCACGTTGGCCGAGGACGGCGTACCCGCCGCGTCGGCGTCAGCGGCCGTCGAGGTGGTGCTGGTCGTGCTGCTGGTGGTCGACTGGGTCGGCGCGCCCGGCAGGGCGGCGGCCGGCGAAGCCTGGGTCGAGGGGGCGGCCGTGGTCGCGGGCGCGGCCGGGGTGCCCGCCGTCGGCGCGGTCGCCGGGGCGGTCGACTGGGCCGGAGCCGTGGTCGTGGTGGAGGTCGAGGACGTGGAGGCCGCCGGCGTCTGAGCCGGGGCGGTCGATTGGGCGAAGGCGGCGCCGGCCAGCGAAACAGTCGCGGCGGCGGCGAACATTGCGATCTTGGTCTTCATGAATTGCGCTCCGTCGTGAAGGCCCCCGCCTTGCAAAACGAACGCGACCTCTCGGCAACGGTTCCGAAATAGTCAGTAACATCCCGTGACCATTTCGGGGCGTTACGCGGCAATTTCTAGGCGAAACCTCTGAACGGCTCGCGCCGCCTATACCATTCCCACGGTGCGCAAGCGGGCGCGGGGGTGGATTTCGTTCTGGCTCATCACCACGGTCTGGCCGCGGAAGCGCTCGATGATCGAGCGCACATAGGGCCGAACGCCCGGGCTGGTCAGCAGGACGGCGCTGTCGCCGCCCATGGCCGCTTGGTCGAAGGCCTCGCGCACGGCGCGGATGAACTCCTGCAGGCGCGACGGGGCCAGGGCCAGCTGCTTGTCCTCGCCCGGACCGACCAGGGCCTCGGCGAAGGCTTGCTCCCACTCGGCCGACAGGGTGATGATCGGCAGGGCGCCGTCCTCGCCGCGATTGGCCCAGCACAGCTGGCGGCCGAGGCGAGCGCGGACCTGCTCGGTCAGCTGCACCACCGAACCGGTGTGCGGCGCGGCCTCGCCGATGCCTTCCAGGATCTGCGGCAGGTCGCGGATCGACACGCGCTCCTTCAGCAGGGCCTGCAGCACGCGCTGGATGGTCGCGGCGCTGGCCACGGCCGGGATCAGGTCGTCGACCAGCTTCTTCTGGCCCTCGGGCAGGTCCTTCAGCAGCTTCTGCACCTCGGCGTAGGAGAGCAGGTCGGCCATGTTCTCCTTGAGGATCTCGGTCAGGTGCGTGGTCAGCACCGTGGCCGGATCGACGATGGTGTAGCCGCGGAAGGTGGCCTCCTCGCGCATGGCGTCTTCGATCCAGGTCGCCGGCAGGCCGAAGGCGGGCTCGCGCACGTGCTCGCCGGGCAGCTCGACCTGGCCGCCGCGCGGGTCCATGGCCATCAGGCAGCCCAGGCGCACCTCGCCGGCCCCGGCCTCCATCTCCTTGATGCGGATCGCATAGCCCTGGTTGGCCAGGCGCATGTTGTCCAGAATGCGGACCGGCGGCATGACGAAGCCGAACTCGGTGGCCAGGGTCTTGCGCAGGGCGCGGATCTGGTCGGTCAGCTTGCGGCCGTCCAGATCGTTGATCAGGGTCAGCAGGCCGTAGCCCAGCTCGATCTTGACGTCGTCGATGGCCAGGGAGGCGCTGATTGGCTCCTCCTCGGGCTCGGCGGCCGCGGCGGCGGCTTCCAGGGCCTCGGGGCTCAGGGGCTCGGGCGCCGGCGGGGCCGTGGCGCGGCGATAGGCCAGGAAGCCCGCGCCGGCCGCCAGGGCCGCGAACGGGATGATCGGCATGCCCGGGATCAAGGCGATGACGCCCGACGAGGCCGAGACCATGCCCAGGGCGACCGGGTTCATGGCCAGCTGGGTGGTCAGGGCCTTGTTGGCGCTGCCCTCGACGCCGGCCTTGGACACGACCATGCCGGCGGCGATCGAGATGATCAGGGCCGGGATCTGGCTGACCAGGCCGTCGCCGATGGTCATGATGGTGTAGGAGGCCGAGGCCTCGCCGATCGGCATCTTGTGCTGGACGACGCCGATCAGGATGCCGCCGACGATGTTGATGCCGGTGATGATCAGGCCGGCGACCGCGTCGCCCTTCACGAACTTGCTGGCGCCGTCCATGGCCCCGAAGAAGGTCGATTCCGCCTCCAGGTCCTTGCGGCGCTGTTTGGCGGTGTCCTGGTCGATCAGGCCGGTCGACAGGTCGGCGTCGATGGCCATCTGCTTGCCGGGCATGGCGTCCAGGGTGAAGCGGGCCGCGACTTCCGCGATCCGGCCCGAACCCTTGGTGACAACCATGAAGTTCACCACCACCAGGATGATGAAGACGATCACCCCGATGACGAAGTTGCCCTGCATCATCAGGTTGCCGAAGGCGGCGATGACCGCGCCGGCCCCGTGCGAGCCCTCCTGGCCATGGCCGAGGATCAGGCGCGTGGAGGCCACGTTCAGGCCCAGGCGATAGAGGGTCGCGACCAGAAGGACGGTCGGGAACGAGGTGAATTCCAGCGGCTTCTTGATCAGCACCGCCGTCATCAGGATCAGGACCGAGCCCGTCACCGAAATGGCCAGCAGCAGGTCCAGCAGCATCGGCGGGACCGGGATGATCAGCAGGACGATGATGCCCACGACGCCCAGGGCCAGTCCCATTTCGCCGCGCAGGATCCCTTCCCACAGCGCCTTGGGGCTGGGGATGGAGGTTGCGGCCTTGGGGACGGCGGCGTCAGCCATTCAAATCCTAGATCCCGTAGTGGAGCTTGAATCCGCGATGAAGCGATTTGCGCGAACCCGCCAGGGTCTTAATCGAAATTAGCCATGTCGGGCGCCGGACCGATGGTCGCGGCCCCCGAACGGAGTTCATCCAGATCAGGCCGCGGCCACCCCGCCCAAGACTTTCCATTAGGCGGCGGCGACGCCCCCTTGCGGCGGCGGCACCGGGACGCCGGCGTCGGAATATTCCTTCAGCTTGTTGCGCAGGGTGCGGATCGAGATGCCCAGGATGTTGGCCGCGTGGGTGCGGTTGCCCAGGCAGTGCTCCAGGGTGTCGATGATCAGCTGCTGCTCGACCTCGGCGACGGTCGAGCCGACGAAGGTGCGCGACACGGCGTCGGCGGCCATCTGGGCGCCGCGGGCCACCGCCACGTCCGGCGCCGGGGCCAGGGGCTGGCCGTCGGGCAGGCGGATGGCGAATTCCTCGATCTCGGCGCCCGGCGACAGCAGCACCGCGCGGTGCATGGCGTTTTCCAGCTCGCGGACGTTGCCCGGCCAGCGGTGGGCGATCAGCCGGCGCTTGGCCTCGGCCGAGATCGGCTTTTCCGGCATGCCGTTGGCGGCCGAGTACTTCTTCACGAAGTGCTCGCACAGGGTGATGACGTCGCCCGGGCGCTCGCGCAGCGGCGGCAGACGCAGGTTCACGACGTTCAGGCGGTAGAGCAGGTCCTCGCGGAACGTGCCGTCCTTCACGGCCTGGGCCAGGTCGCGGTTGGAGGTGGCCAGGATGCGGATGTCGACCTTGACCGGCTTCTGGCCGCCGACGCGGTCGATCTCGCGCTCCTGGATGGCGCGCAGCAGCTTGGCCTGCAGGCGGGCGTCCATCTCGCTGATTTCGTCCAGCAGCAGGGTGCCGCCGTTGGCTTCCTCGAACTTGCCGACCCGGCGGGCCACGGCGCCGGTGAAGGCGCCCTTCTCGTGGCCGAACAGCTCGCTTTCCAGCAGGTTCTCGGGGATGGCGGCGCAGTTGACCGAAATGAAGGGGGCCTTCGACCGACGCGACTTGGCGTGGACGTAGCGGGCCATCACTTCCTTACCCGAACCGCTTTCGCCGGTGATCAGGATCGAGGCTTCCGACGGGGCCACCTGGTCGGCCAGGCGGATGACGTTCTCCATCGCCGGATCGCGGACGATCATCGGGCGGTTGTCGTCGGTGACGGCGGCCAGGACGGCGGCGATCAGCTCGGCGTCCGGCGGCAGCGGGATGAACTCCTTGGCCCCGGCCTTGATCGCCGCGGCGGCCCGCATCGGGTCGGCGTCGACGCCGCAGGCCACCACCGGCACCCGGATCCGCTCGGACTCGTTGGTGGCGATCAGGCCCGCGATGTCGAGCGTGTACTCGACCATCATCAGGTCCGCGCCCTGCCCGGCCCGCAGCGCGTGGGTCGCCGCTTCCGTGGTCTCGACGTGCGAGACCTTGGCCCCGGTGTTCATCGCCATCTTCACGGCGACCGAGAGCTGTCCGTTCAGTTTTCCGACGACCAGGAGGCGCATCGTTCTATCTCCGTTGGGGCTATGCCGCCCCGGCAGTTCAACTGGTTAAGCGGTACTCGACGTCGCCGACGGTCAGCCGGCGGCGTCGCCGTCCTTGATGATTTCCGTCATGGTCACGCCCAGGCGCTCGTCGACGACGACGACCTCGCCGCGCGCCACCAGGCGGTTGTTCACATAGATGTCGATCGCCTCGCCGACCTTGCGGTCCAGCTCGAGGATCGAGCCGGCCGACAGCTGCAGCAGCTGGGCCACCGACATGTGGGCCCGGCCCAGCACGGCCGAGATGTTGACCGGCACGTCGAAGACCGGCGCCAGGTCGGACGCGATCTTGTCGCTGAGTTCGACCGGCATCTCGGAGGCCAGCATCGTGCCGCCGAATTCGTCGAGGGTGAGGTTGTCTTCGGACATGGCGGTCAGCTTTCGCTAGGCAGAAGGGGTTCGGCGTGGAGCCCTTCGGCCGCGATCGCGGCTTCCAGGGCCTGGGTGACGCGGGCGGCCGCGTCGGTCGGGTCGAAGGCCGCGCGGCCGTCGCCCCAGTCGAGGACGAAGGCGGCGGCCGGCAGGTGGGCGTCGGCGCGGGCCAGGATCTGGCCGGGGAAGCCGATGGCGTTGGCGGTCTGCTCCAGGGCGGCCTGGGTGCGCTCGACCAGGTGCGGGGCGACCCGCACGGTCAGCTTCGGGCTGGCCTCGACCTCGCGGGCCAGGGCCGTCAGGGCCGCCTGGGCGGGTTGGGCCGGGAACTGGTCCAGCGCCGCGTCGGCGATGGCCCGGCCGCAGGCCAGGGCCAGCATCGCCGAGCCCTCGCGGTGCTCGTGGGCCACGGCCGTCAGGGTCGAGAAGGCGCCGTGGATCGCCTGGCCGATCGCGTTCAGGGCCATGGCGGCCTCGCGCTCGGACTGGGCGACGGCCGACTGCTCGCCGGCGGCGTAGGCCTCGGCCTTGGCGGCCTCCAGCTCCTCCAGCGTGAAGTTCTTCTTCACCCGCGCGGGCGCGGTCATGCCGCCGTGGTCGTCGAACACGGTGTCGAAGGTGAAGCGGCGGGGGGTCATGTCGGTCATTCAGCCATCCCCCTAGTAGATCAGTTCGTCTTCGGCGCCGGCGCCGGCCAGCATGATCTCGCCCTTGGCGGCCAGGTCCTTGGCGACCTGCACCATGGCGACCTGGGCCTGGTCGACGTCCTTCAGGCGGACCGGGCCCATGCTTTCCATGTCCTCGCGCATGATCTTCGAGGCGCGTTCCGACATGTTCGAGAAGAACATCTCGCGCAGTTTGTCCGAGGCGCCCTTCAGGGCCAGGGCCAGCTGCTCCTTGCCGGTGGCGCGCAGCAGGGTCTGGACGCCGCCCGGATCCAGCTTCGACAGGTCCTCGAACACGAACATCAGGGCGCGGATGCGCTCGGCCGCCTCGCGGTTGCGCTCTTCCAGCGCGGCGATGAAGCGGGCCTCGGTCTGGCGGTCGAAGTTGTTGAAGATCTCGGCCATCATCTCGTGGCTGTCGCGCTTGGACGTGCGCGCCAGGTTCGACATGAATTCGGTGCGCAGGGTCTGCTCGATCTTGTCGAGGATCTCGCGCTGGACCGGCTCCATCCGCAGCATGCGGGTGACGCATTCCAGGGCGAAGTCCTCCGGCAGCGAGGCCAGCACGCGCGCGGCGTGGTCGCTCTTCACCTTCGACAGCACCACCGCGACGGTCTGCGGGTATTCGTTCTTCAGATAGTTGGCGAGCACCGCCTCGTTCACGTTGCCCAGCTTGTCCCACATGGTCCGACCCGCGGGACCGCGGATCTCTTCCATGAGCTGGTCGACCTTCTCCTGCGGCATGAACGACGCCAGCAGGCGCTGGGTCTGCTCGTAGGAGCCCATGATCGCGCCGGTCGAGCTCATGCCCGAGACGAACTCGACCAGCAGCTCTTCCACGACCGAGGCCGAGACCGTGCCCAGGCCGGCCATGGCCTGGGAGACTTCCTTGATCTCTTCGTCGTCCAGGGCTTCCCAGATCGCGGTGTGCTCTTCGCCCAGGGCGAGCAGCACGATCGCGGCCTTTTCCGGCCCGGCGAGTTTCTTCACGTCGTTGACGGAGGTCTTCATCGCTTACTCCGACTCGTGCAGCCAGGAGCGGAGGATCGCGACGGATTCCTCGGGGTGCTTTTCGACGAACTCGGAGACCCGCTTGATCGACGAGGCCTTCACCTGGCCCTCGATCTTGGCGATGTCGATGCGCTGGTCCATGTCGCTGACCGGGCCGGCGATGGCGATGGCCTCGCCCGACTGGTCGATGACGACTTCCTGTGTGGTGCCGTCCGACAGGGTGACCATGCGGGTCACCTGCGGCGTGGCCAGGGCCATGCCCAGCGGGGTCGGCGGCGGGCTCATCAGGCTCTTCAGGAACGGGCGGACCGCGAACAACAGGATCAGCAGGGCGACGACCGCCAGCACGCCCAGCTCGGCGATGCGCATCAGGTCGTTCTTGTCCATGCCGTCCAGCAGGCCGGCCTTGCCCAGGCCCTGGTCCTCGGGCTGCGGGAAGCGGACGTTGACCACCGAGACCTGGTCGCCGCGCGAGGCGTCGAAGCCGACCGCGGTCTTCACCAGCTGCTCCAGCTGGGCCATCTCGGCGGCGGTGCGCGGGGTGTAGGCGCCCGGCTTGCCGTCCTTGCCCGGAGGGGCGACGATCCCGTCGACGGCCACGGCCACGGCGACCTTGCGGACCTTGCCCGGCTCCTGGACGGTGGTCGTGGTGCTTTCCGAGATCTCGTAGTTGGTGACGCTCTCGTTGCTGTTGGACTTGGAGCCCAGCGGCTGGAAGCCGTTCGGGGTCTGGCCCGGGATGTTCTGGGTCGAGGTGACGCCGCCGGTGTCGTCGTTCTTGGTCTCGCTGGCGTCGTTGGCGTTGGTGCTTTCCGAGCGGATGACCTGGCCGTCCGGATCGAACTTGCGCTCCTGGGTGGTGACGCGGTTCAGGTCGAGATCGGCGGTGACGTTGACGCGCGCCTTGCCCGGGCCCAGTACGCCGTCGATCATGTCCTTGACCGTCTTGGCGATGCGGCCCTCGGCCTCGCTCTTGGCGTCCTGGGCCAGCTTGCCGGCCAGGCTCTCGTCGCTGCCGGCCGACAGGGTCTTGCCGTGCTGGTCGATGACGTTGACGGCGTCGGGCTTCATGCCGGCGACCGAACCGGCCACCAGGTTCTGGACGGCGCGGACCATGTCGGCCGACGGTTCGCGGCCCATACTGATGGTGACGGCGGCGGTCGGCTTCTCGGCGTCTTCCTCGAACAGCTGACGCTTGGGGATCACCAGGTGGACGCGGGCGGCGCGCACGCCGTCCCAGCCCTGGATGGTGCGCTCCAGCTCGCCCTGCAGGGCGCGCTGGCGGTTCAGCTGCTGGACGAAGTCGGTCTGGCCCAGGGCGCTGGAGGTGTCGAAGATTTCGTAGCCGACCGAGCCCGAGGTCACGAGACCCTTGGTGAAGATCAGCTGGCGGGCGGAATTGACCTTGTCGCGGGCGACATAGATCGTCGCGCCGTCGGCCTTGGTCTCGTACTTGATGCCCGCCTGGTCGAGGGCGGCGGTGGCGGCGGCGGATTCCTTGGGGTCGACGTTCGACAGCAGCAGCTCGTTGGGCTGCTTGCTCATCATCATCATCACGGCGGCGATCACGGCGATCGCGCCCGCGGCGACGCCAATCAGGGCGGCCAGACGACCGACGCCAAATCGTTGAATCGCACCGAGGAACTTGTCCAACCTACGCCCCAAACCCTGAACGGCCTCCCGACGAGGACGCTTAGCCACACGCGCCGGAGCACGCCGTCGCTAGGCAGGATTTACCCAGTGCAAGGTAAACGGGTCGTTTACAAAAGGGGGCGCCAAGGGGGTGGCGGGGGCGCCAAAAGGTCGCGGCCGCGTCCCTGGGGAACGCGGCCGCCGATCTGTACAACTGGGCTCGCCGGAGGGGTGAAACCCCGGCGTTCCCTTACGCTTCAACGCCCGCCGACTAGCGGTACTGCTGAAGCCGCGTGGTCCGAAGACCCGCCAGGCCGTGACGGTCGATCGATTGTTGCCAGGCGAGGAATTCCTCGTTGGTCAACTTGTACCGATCGCACGCCTCGTCGAGCGAGAGGAGACCACCGCGGACGGCGGCCACCACCTCGGCCTTGCGCCGGATCACCCAACGCTGGGTTTCCGGAGGCGGCAAGTCGGAGAGAGTCAGCGGCGCGCCGGTCGGACCGATCACGTACTTCTCACCCCGGCTGTTCGTGCGCTGCTGCTGCAACATGGCTTTACGCCTTTCCCACAACCATCACTGTTGGAGAGGAACATACGCGCCGGGAAATAACAGGCGCTTAATTCCAATAGTAAAGAAAGACTGAAACACGAGGCTTTCTCCCTACTCCTGTGATGTATCAATGTGACACAGGGTAATTAAGGTCAGTTAAGACCTGTAATTACCGCTTAATGCTCAGAAGCTCTTCTAGCATCTGGTCAGCGGTGGTGATGATCTTCGACGAAGCCGAATAGGCTCTTTGCGTCGTGATCAACCCCGTGAACTCGGTCGACAGGTCGACCGTCGAAGCTTCCAGCGTGGACGGAGCAATCACGCCCGCTCCACCCTGTCCCGGAGTCTTCAAGCTATAGGTGCCGCTTTCGTTGGTGACGCGATATGCATTTCCGTTCACCCCCTTCAATCCGTTGGGGTTCGAGAACGTGGCGATCGCAACCTGTGCGATCCGGCGCGTGACGCCGTTGTCGAAGATCGCCGAGACATAGCCCTGGTCGTCGACCTCGATGTTGGTCAGGTTGCCGAAGGCGGTGCCGTTGGTGTTCACCGACTGGACCACCGACTGGCTGTTGTACTGGGTCAGGCCGCCGGCGGCGCTGGCCAGGTCGATCTGGATGTCCTGGGCGTCGATGCCCAGGCCGTCGGCCCAGCGCGGCGGGGTCACGGCGGGCGGGGCCAGGTTGGTCACGGCCGGGTCCGAGGCGCCAATGTTGATGGCGGTCGGGGTGACGCCGCCGAACAGGTTGCCGACCGAAGCCAGCTTGCCGTCGGTGGTGAAGGTGACCTTGCCCGAGCTGATCAGGCCGTTGGTGTTGTTGTCCAGGTCGCCCGGCTTGGCGCGCAGTTCGGCGAACCACTCGTTGGGGCCGGGGCCCTTCAGCAGCGACAGGGTGACGGTGCGCTGGCCGCCCTTGGAGTCCGAGACCGGGATCTGGATCTCGAAGTCCGGCTTGACGCCCGTGGTCGGGTCTTCGGCGTAGTCCGACATCGAGCGGGTCGCCGGGTCGTAGGCGCCGCTGTTGACCGCGTCGGTCTTGTTGTTCAGGCCCAGTTGGGTCTGGGTCAGGGTCACCGCGGGCGGGCCGGCGGCGATCTGCACGTTCGGCGCGGTGCCCGGCAGGGTGGTGCCCGTCAGCAGGCCGGTGATCGGGTCGTAGGTGTTGACGCCCTTGGCGACGGCGACGCCGGCCTGACGGATCTCGACGGCGTACTCGTTACCGTTGCCGGTCGGGCTGTAGTAGATCGAGTAGTTGTTGGTCGCGCCGCTGCTGTCGACCAGGGCGGTCTTGGTCGACACGGCGTTGGCCGCGGCCGAGACCGGCTGTTCCGAGCGCAGGTTGGCGTTGACGCCGACGCGGGTGGTCTTCTCGGCGGTGCCGCCGACGGTGCCGACGTTGATCGACGACAACTGGGTCAGGTCCGAGGGGTCGGGCGTTATCGTGCCCGTCACCGGATCGGCCAGCCAGCCCTGCAGGTAGAGGCCGGCGTCGTTGCGCAGATAGCCCAGGTTGTCCAGCTGGAACGAGCCGGCGCGGGTGAACGAGCGGGTGTCGGTGGCGGTCAGGCCTTCCGGCTTCTCGGTGCCGACGAAGAAGCCCGAGCCCGCGATCGACAGGTCCAGGTTCGAGGTCGTGGCCTGGGTCAGGCCCTGCTGGCTGACGAACTGGTGGGTCTGGGCCTTCACGCCGCCGGCGCTGTAGGTGGCGTTCTTGCTCTGCGAGGTGACCAGCGTCGAGAAGTTGGCCGAGCTGCGCTTGTAGCCGACGGTGTTGACGTTGGCGATGTTGTCCGAGATCGCGGCCAGGGCCGACGAGTTCGAGATCAGGCCGGAAACCCCGGCGAGCATGGCGCTGTTGATGCTCATGACTGTGATCCTGCGATGAAATTCAAAACGGAAAGGGTTTGAGGGTTCAGCGCGGTTTGCGTTCGGACCCCCGCGGGGGTCCCAGAGGCGTCATTCTGACGCCCGATCATCTTGTTGGTCGGCCTAGCTGCTGGCGGCCGGCGCGTCGGTGACGCCGATCACGGAGTCGATCGGCACCTTGGTGTCGCCGATCCAGACCATGTTCTGGCCGCTCTCGTTGGTGACCTTGGTGACGATGCCGTCGATGCGGCCCTTCGAGGTCGTGGTGATGTTCGAGCCCTCGGGGTCGGTGGCCGTGACCTTGATGGTGTAGGCGCCGCCGGCCGGCTGCACCGTGCCGTCGTCGCTCTTGCCGTCCCACTCGAAGGTGTGGTCGCCGCCCGACATGTCGTCCGGCAGTTGGGTGCGGATGGTCTTGCCGAACTTGTCGATGACCTCGATCTTGACCCCGGTGGCCGAGCGGCTCTGGGTGTAGCTCCAGGTCGCCTTGCCGTCCTTGAGCACCGACTTGTCGGTCTCGGCGGTCACCTGCTTGCCCATCAGGTTCACGGCGTCGCTGATGCCGCCGCTGGTGTTCATGCCCACCAGGGCCGTCAGCAGGTCGTTGGTCACCAGCTGCTGCTCGACCCCCGTCATCTGGGTGATCTGGCTGGTCATCTGGGTCGTGTCGGTGGGCGACAGCGGATCCTGGTTCTTCAGCTGGGTGGTCAGCAGCTTGAGGAACGTCTGCTCGTTGTTGGCGAGCGAGTTCCGCGAGTTGTTGATCTTGTCCGTGATGCTAGTGCCGGTGCTGCTGGTGGCGGCGACCATGGGCGGCTCTCCTAGATTCTGACGTCGACGCCGCTGGCCTCGGCGACGCGGAGGCCGGGCAGCAGGGCGGACGGGGCGAGCGGGATGTCTTCAGCCAGGGCCGATTGAAAGGCGCGGCCGTGGAAGGCCTGACGGCCGTCGCCGCCCTGCTGGTTCTGGAAGTTGAAGAAGGCGTTCTGGCTCTGACCGCTCTGGTTCTGGCTCGAGCTGTCGAAGCTCAAGGCGTTGTCGGCGACGTTGAAGCCGGCCGCGGCCAGGGCCTGGCGCAGCTCGCCCGACTTGCCGCGCATGTCGGCGGCGGCGGCCGGGTTGTCGAAGTTCAGGGCGGCGGTCAGCTTGCCGTCCTTGGCGATCTCGATGCGCACGTCGACGCGGCCCAGGCCTTCCGGCTGCAGCACCACGTCGAAGCGGCTGGTCTTGCCGACCACCGCCTTGCTGGCGATCTCGGTCGTCAGGTGGCTGACCGTCTCGGGGCCGGCCTTGGGCAGCTGGGCGGCGACGACCGGGGCCGGGGCGGCGGCGGTGCCGGGGGCCACGAAGGTCGGGGCGGTCGCCGGGGCGTCGGCCTGGGCGACGACCGGCGCGGCTTCCTTCAGGGGCGAACCCTGGGCGTTGGCCTGGTCCTGGGCGCCACCCTGGGTCGAGCCCTCGCCCGTCGTCGCGGCGTGGGCCGAGGCGACGACCGGGCCGTGGGCCGGTTCGGCGGCGGCCTCGGCCACCGCGGCGGCGACCGCGGTCGCCGTGGTCGAGGCGGTCTTCGGCTCGGCGGCCTTCACCGTCTTGGCGGTCACGGAGGCGACTTCCGGCGCGGCGGCCTGGGCGGCCGCGGCCGTCTGGACGGGGGCGGCGTCGGCCTCGGCGGCCGGCGCGGCGGCGGTCGCCTGGGCGGCGGCATCGGTGGCGACGGGCGCGGCGGCCTGGGCGGCCGGCGTGGGGGCCTCGGTCTTGGCGGCCGGCGCGCTCGAGGCGGTCTTGGCCTTGGCGGCGGCCGCGGCGGCGGCGGCCAACTCGGCGGCCGAGGCGGCCGGCGTCTGCGGCAGGTCGAGGACCGGAGCGGTCTCGGCGGCGTCCGTCGCCGCGGCGGCGGCGGGGACGGCGGTTTCCTGGGCGGCGGCGGCCTGGGCGACGACCGGGGCGAAGACGGTGTCGGCGGCGACGGGAGCCTGGCCGGCCGTCGCGGTCGCGTCGGCGGCGGCGTCGGTCTTCACGGTCTGGGTCGTCGGCGCCTGCATGGCGGCGATCAGGGCCGCGGCGGCCGCCAGGGCGGCGGCGTCGGCCTGGCCGGTGGTCGCGTCGGCCGCCTGGCCGTCGGCGACGGTCGTGTCGGCGTCGCTCTTGGCGTCGGTCTTGCTGTCGGCGGTCGGGGCGTCCGAGGCCTTGGCGTCGCCCTGGTCGGCGTCGGCCACCTTGGTGGGCGCCTTGGCGTCGCCGGCCTTGTCCGAAGCGTCGGCGGCGCGATCGGCCTTGTCGGCCTTCGCATCGGCCTTGGCGTCGGCGGCCTTGGCGCTGGAGGCTTTATTGTCTTGCGCGCGGTCCGCGGCCTTGCCGGCGTCTCGCACGGGGGCCTTGTCGTTCGCGGCGTTGGCGCCGCCGGCCTGGGCCAGCAGGGCGCCGAAGCCGTCGGCCGCGTCCTTGTCATAGCCGCCGGCGATCGCCGGGGCCTGGGGCAGGACGGAAGTGGGTGCAGCGATCGCGGTCATGCGTCGATTGGGTCCACGGAGGATGGCGGCCCGAAGAGGACACGCCTTGATCCGGCCATCCCTCAGCAACCGCCGGGCCAACTCGTGTCGACGCCATAAGATATTGTTTTATTTGATTTTAATCTTGCATTTACGACTTCGGATAGGCCGACCACGGCGTTTTTTGCCGGGCCAAACAGGGTTAACGGGACCAGGCTTGCCGCGTCGTCGCGTCCCACCCGCAGTTGGCGCCCTCCTTGCGCATACGTTCTTGTCGCTCGCTCGACGTCAGGAACGAATTGCCATGAATTTCAATGGCTTGCACATCACCGAAGGGGTCGAACCCCGCAACGCCCGGCAGTTTTCGCCGGGCAAGGTCGCGTCGTGCCGTTCGTGGTTTGCCGAGCTGGCCGGAGAATAGACCATGTCGTTGAACACCATCTTGAACGTCGCGACCTCGGGGATGATGGCCAGCCAGACCGGCTTGCGCGTCGTTTCCGACAACATCGCCAACATCAACACCGCCGGTTACGTCCGCAAGACGATCGCCCAGTCGAACCTGGTGTCGAACGGCATGGGCGTGGGCGTCAACATCGACGCCATCAAGCGGGCCACCGACAAGTTCATGGCCGCCGCCAGCCTGAACGGCGCTTCGGACTCCGGGCGCACGGGCGCGATCGCGACCGCCATGGACAACGCCCAGAAGCTGTTCGGCGACCCCAGCGCGACCGACAACTTCTTCGCCACCCTGGACGACGTCTACGCCGCCTTCTCGATGGCCGTGGACGACCCGTCCTCGACCCTGCTGCGCAGCAGCGCGGTGACCAAGGTCGAGGACTTCCTCGGCGAGAGCAAGCGCATCACCTCGTCGCTGTCGAGCCAGATCAAGGACACCGACAACCGCATCGGCGCCGACGTCGACCGGGTCAACGACCTGCTCAAGCAGATCGACGCCCTGAACGTCGACATCACCCGCGCCAAGATGGCGGGCGCGGACGGCACCGGCTCCGAGAACGTCCAGAGCGGACTGATCAACGAGCTGTCGACCTACATGAACATCCAGGTCAGCGACCGCGCTAACGGCGGGGTCATGGTCCGTTCGGGCGAGGGCGTCACCCTGGCCGGCAACGGCCCGGCCACGATCGCCTACAACCAGTCGGGCCCGGCCAACGGCTATCTCACCGTGGTCACCGCCAACAGCGGCGGCCAGGTCATGCCGCTGGCCGTCACCAACGGCGAGATCCAGGGCCTGCTCCAGCTGCGCAACACCGAGCTGCCCAACCTCTCCGACCAGCTGGGCGAGTTCGTCAGCCGGGCGGCCGAGGAGATGAACCGCGCCTCCAACGCCGCCAGCTCGGTCCCCGCGCCCAACAGCATGACCGGCAAGGACCTGGGCCTGGACGCCAACACGGCCTTCGCCAACTTCACCGGCAAGACCACGATCGCCATCACCGACCCCAACAGCGCCATCGTCCGGCGGATCGACATCGACTTCGGCGCCGGGACCATGACGGTGAACGGCGCGGCCGGCCCGGCCTTCACCAACACCAACTTCCTGACCCAGCTGAACACCGCCCTGGGCGGCACGGCCACCGCGGCCTTCGCCAACGGGCAGCTGAGCCTGAACACCACGGCCGCGACCAACGGCATCGCCATCGTCGACGACGCCACCACGCCCTCGAGCAAGGCCGGCAAGGGCTTTTCCCAGTTCTTCGGCCTGAACGACATCATCCGCTCGGACGGCTACTCGCCCTACGAGACCGGCATGGTGGCCGGCGACCAGAGCGGCTTCACCCCCGGCCAGACCATCACCCTGCGCCTGACCGACGGCGACGGCAGCCGCATCCGCGACATCCAGGTGGCGATCCCCACGGGGACCGGCACGATGCAGGAAACCATTGACGCCTTGAACTCGCGCAACTCGGGCGTGGGCCTCTACGGCTCCTTCGCCCTGGGCTCGAAGGGCGAGCTGACCTTCACCTCCAACAGCGCCTCCCCGGTCAACTTGTCGGTGGTCGAGGACAAGACCCAGCGCGGCGTCGGCGGCCCCTCGCTCAGCCAGCTGTTCGGCGTGGGCATGAGCGAGCGCAGCACCCGCGGCGGCCTCTACTCGGTCGACCCGGCCATGGACGCCAACCCCGCCAAGCTGCCATTCGCCAAGCTGGACCTGACCGTGGCGGCCGGCGTGCCGGCCCTGGCGGTCGGCGACGGCCGCGGCGCCCTGGCCCTGGCCAAGGCCGGCGACAGCACCACCACCTTCGCCAACGCCGGCGACACGGCCGGTTCCAAGAAGAGCGTGCTGAACTACGGCGCCGACTTCAGCGGCTCGATCGCCCGCAAGGCCGCCTCGGCCACCAGCCGCAAGGAAGCCGCCGACTCCGTCAAGACCGAGGTCGACGCCCAGCGCCAGTCGCAGGAGGGCGTCAACCTCGACGAGGAGCTCGTCAACCTGACCACCTACCAGCAGGCGTTCAACGCCTCCGCCCGCCTGATCCAGGCGACGAAGGACATGTTCGATGTCCTCACCAATATCGTTTGAGGTTAAGCCATGACCCGCGTCTCCACCTCCGGCAACTTCGGCGTGATGACCAGCAACCTGATGCGCGCGCAGGTGCTGCAGAACATCGCCGGCGAACAGGTCTCCAGCCAGAAGAACGCCAACGACCTGAAGGGCTACGCCAAGAACGCCGAGGTCCTGACGGCCATGAAGACCGCCCAGGCCAAGGTCGCCGGCTTCCTGGACCAGACCTCGCTGGTCGCCAACCGCCTGGACGTCCAGGACATCGGCATCGGCCAGATCGCCGACGCCACCCAGGACGCTCGCGACGCCATCGCCAACGCCATCGCGGCCGGCAGCGCCGAGACCCTGATGCAGCAGCTGAACGGCGCGTTCGGCGACGTGGTCCAGGGCCTCAACAGCAAGTTCAACGGCCGCTACGTGTTCGCCGGCGCCAAGTCCGACACCATGCCGACCACGGCCACCAGCATGGCCGACCTGACCGCCGGTCCGCCGATCGCCACCCTGTTCACGAACGACCAGTACATCACCAGCAACCGCATCGACGACACCACCTCGGTCGATACGGGCCAGTTGGCCGACAAGCTGGGCACGGGCGTCTACGGCGCCTTCGCCCAGGTCCAGGCCTATGTCGACGCCAACGGCCCGTTCACGGGCAAGCTGACCGAGGCCCAGAGCCAGTTCCTGCAGGGCCTGCTGGCCCCCTTCGACACCGTCAAGAAGGACCTGACCATCGCCCAGGCCCAGAACGGCCTGAACCAGAAGCGCTTCGAGACCGCCCAGACCGACCTCTCGGCCCAGGCCGACACCCTGACCACCATGGTCGGCGGCATCACTGACGTCGACATGGCCGAGGCGGTCACCCGCCTGGAATCGGCCAAGCTGGCCGTCCAGGCCTCGGCCCAGGTGTTCGCGTCCCTGCAGAACTCGTCGCTGCTGAACGTGCTGAGGTAGGGCTGGGCGGAGGGACGCCCCCTCCGTCGGGCTTCGCCCGCCACCTCCCCCGTTTCACGGGGGAGGAGAGACCGCCTGGAATCCTCCTCACCTGTGAAACGGGGGAGGTGGCGCGATGCGAATACGCAGCGTGACGGAGGGGGCGTCACCGCCCGCGACACCCGCAATCTCGCAAAACCGGCCCTGAACCGCTATATGGCCGCGATGGACGCCGACATCGCTCTTCTGGACACCGCCACGACCACCGCCTCCGCCCTGGATCGGGCGGTCGAGCAGGCGCGCGCGGCCGTGGGCCTGCCGGTCGGGACGCGGATCGTGGCGGCGATGTCCGGCGGGGTGGACTCCACCGTCACCGCCGCCCTGCTGGCCAAGGCCGGCTACGACGTGGTGGGCGTGACCCTGCAGCTCTACGACCACGGCGCGGCGATCTCGCGCAAGGGCGCCTGCTGCGCCGGCCAGGACATCATGGACGCCCGCATGGCGGCCGAGCGGATCGGCATCCCGCACTACGTCCTGGACTACGAAAGCCGCTTCAAGGAGCAGGTGATCGAGGACTTCGCCGACGCCTATCTGCGCGGCGAGACGCCGATCCCGTGCGTGCGCTGCAACCAGACGGTCAAGTTCCGCGACCTGCTGGACGTGGCGCGCGACCTGGGCGCCGAGGCCATGGCCACCGGCCACTACGTGCAACGGGCCATGCCGGCCGCGGGCGGCAACCGCCCGCAGCTGCGCCGCGCCGCCGACCCAGCCAAGGACCAGAGCTATTTCCTGTTCGCCACCACGGCCGAACAGCTGGACTTCCTGCGCTTCCCGCTGGGCGGCATGGACAAGCCGACCGTGCGCCAGGTGGCCGCCGAGCTGGGCCTGGCCATCGCCGACAAGCCCGACAGCCAGGACATCTGCTTCGTGCCCGAGGGCAAGTACACCACGGTGATCGACCGGATCCGCCCGCAAGGCGCCCTGCCCGGCGACATGGTGCACATGGACGGCCGCGTGCTGGGCAAGCACGAGGGCGTCACCCGCTACACGATCGGCCAGCGCCGGGGCCTGAACATCGCCGTGGGCGACCCGCTGTTCGTCGTAAAGATCGACGCCGACAAGCGCCAGGTGATCGTCGGTCCGCGCGAAGCCCTGCTGACCCAGTCGCTGTCGCTGAAGGAAGGCAACTGGCTGGGCGCCGAGGACAGCCTTGAGGGCGCCGCCGCCGCAGGTGCGCCGGTGCTGGCCCGCGTGCGCTCGACCCGCGAACCCGTCCCGGGCCGGCTGGCCCTGGTCGATGGCGAACCGCGCCTGGTGTTCGACGTGCTGGAAGAAGGCGTCGCCCCGGGCCAGGCCTGCGTGCTGTACGACCCCGCCGATCCTGAGCGCGTGCTGGGCGGCGGTTTCATCGTGGCCACCGAGCGGGCGGCGATCTGAGCAACCGCCGCCGCGCTAAGGCCAAGGTTTCGCGTGCCTGTAAAAGCAGCAAAAGGCGCGCCCTCCCAGCGGATTATTGACGAGTTTGCCAAAACGGCGTTGCCCGACCAATAGTCACGCTTAAATTATTTCCCTTTGCACTGAAAATTCACGTCCAGCGTGAGTGACATGCGAAACTTTTGTGGCATCTAAACGTATGTACTATGTGCTGTGGTCAATATTTTTGACACAGATGTAGAATTCGGAGTTAGAAGCCCATGGCTATCGCCGCTTACAGTGGCAAACGTCACCAGGACCGGCACGTCTCGCTGACCCGCTTGACGGTGGTTCTGGCCAACCTCGCCCTGTGGGCGAGCCTGATCACCGGAGCGGTCCTGATCGCGGGCTGATCTAGTCGACGCCCTGCTCCTCGCGGAACAGCCCCTGCGTCGCGTACAGACCCGCGACCTTCAGGTCCTCGAGGACCGACCATCGCACGACATAATCCAGTTCAGCGCTCCATGAGGGCTCGCCCTCGTCGGCGCGAGGCCAGATCATCCCGGGCCGTGCCTCCAGTCGCCGGCCATAGCCATGCAGTCCCTGGCTGAGGCTCACATAGCGCGCCGGCGACAGCGGCCGGGGCCCGATCAGCGACATGTGGCCCTCGATGACATTGACCGCGGCGGGGAGGTCGGTGAGGCCCGCCTGCCAGACCATCCGATCGAACACCGTCTCGCCGTCCACCGGACGGTGCATCCGCCAACGATCGAAGACCACGCCGTTCAGACCGACGGTCTGCTCGCGCACGAAAAGCGGCCCGCGTCGGGCGCAACGGATCGCGACCAAGGTCAGCAAACCGATCGGCAGGAAGAATACGAGGATGGAGACCGCGCCCAGCAGGTCCAGCGTTCGCTTCCACACGCTTTGGGCCGGGCCAATGACGCCGACACGCCCCGTCACTTTACTCACGCCAAACCCCACTGCACCCAGGACGCCCCCGCCCAAGCGCCCATGGTCTGGCGGACCTGGGATGCTCGAGGGTTTGGAACGCGCCTCTTGAGTCGAGGTTCCGACGGAACTGCAATCTATCCCCAGATCAGATGATTTCGTGCAGGCCCAGCCCAATCTTGAACAGGCAATAGCCGGTCTCGTCGACCAGCCGGGCCACGTCGGGATTGGTGTCGGCGGGCTCGCGCACGCGGGTGAAACGCCAGTCGTCGGGATGGGCGCCTTCGGGAAATCCCGCCCCCTCCGCCGTCACCAGCCGGTAGGCCGGCTTGGTGCGATGGATGTGGAAGCGGTAGCTCACTCCGCGGCGATCTTGGCGGAAGCTTCCAGGGCCTCGCCCACCGTCAGGGATTGCTTCTCGTGGATCACGCGGGACAGGTCGCGGCCGTCGACGACCTCGCCGCAGGCTTCGCAGGCCAGCTTGGGGTGGAAGTCGCAGCCGCATTTTTTATGGACGAAGTGGACCGGTCCCTTGCCCACGCCGTAGACGTGCTGGTCGCCCCACTCGGCCATGGTCAGCAACACCGGCGACAGGGCCCGCCCCTTGGGCGTCAGGACATATTCCTGGCGTGGCGGACGTTCCGAATACCGGCGCGGCTCGAGTACGCCGTGGGCCACCAGGCTCTTGAGGCGGGCGGCCAGGACGTTGCGGGCCACGCCCAGGCGCTCCTGCCACTGCTCGAACCGCTTCACGCCCTGGAAGGCGTCGCGGAGGATCAGCAGGGTCCACGGATCGCCCACGACCTCAAGGGTGGCGGCGATGGCGCAGCGTTCGTTGGTGTAGTCGGCGGTGCGGCCCATCACGCGAAGGTGAGGCCTTCCGCATGGGAATGCAAGGGTTGCTTTTGCAGACCCACGGCAGTAGGTTTTTTATCGCAATTGACTCTCTCGGTTGCATACCTGCGGCTTGCGACGGAAAATCCGCATTCGTCGCAAGCCGCTCTTTGCGGAAGACCCTTGCGCCGAAGACGGCTGACGGGGTTTATTCCACCGAAAAATTTCCAGGGTGGAGCTCAACTGTGTCCAACGCCGATCCGGTCGTCATCGTCTCGTTCGCCCGCACGCCGATGGGCGGCTTTCAGGGCGCGCTGTCGGGCGCCAAGGCCACCGAGCTGGGCGCGACGGCGGTGAAGGCGGCGATCGAGCGGGCCGGGGTCGCGGGCGACCAAGTCGAGCAGATCTTCATGGGCTGCGTGCTGCCGGCCGGCCTGGGCCAGGCCCCCGCCCGCCAGGCGGCGGTCGGGGCGGGCCTGCCCCTGTCGGTCGAGGCCACGACGGTGAACAAGATGTGCGGCAGCGGCATGCAGGCCGCGATCATGGCCCACGACGCCCTGGCGGCCGGCAGCGCCGAGATCATCGTCGCCGGCGGCATGGAGAGCATGACCAACGCCCCTTACCTGCTGACCAAGCATCGCTCGGGTGCCCGTATCGGCCACGATACGATGATGGACTCCATGTACCTGGACGGGCTGGAGGACGCCTACACGCCTGGCAAGCTGATGGGCGCGTTCGCCGAGGACAGCGCCGCCACCTACCAGTTCGGCCGCGAGGCCATGGACGACTATGCGGTCAAAGGCCTGGCCAAGGCCCAGAAGGCGGTGACCTCGGGCGCCTTCGACGCCGAGATCGTCCCAGTCGAGATCACCACCCGCAAGGGCGTCGAGACGGTCACCCAGGACGAGCAGCCGCTGAAGGCCGACCCGGCCAAGATCCCCACCCTCCGCCCGGCCTTCAGCCGCGACGGCGGGATCACCGCCGCCAATTCGTCGTCGATCAGCGACGGCGCCGCGGCCCTGGTCATGACGCGCGAGAGCGTGGCCAAGCGCCTGGGCCTGCCGATCCTCGCCCGCGTCGCCGCCCACGCCGCCCACGCCCACGAGCCGGGCCTCTTCACCACCGCCCCCGTGCCGGCCATGAAGAAGGCGCTGAAGAAGGCCGGTTGGGATGTCGCCGACGTCGACCTGTTCGAAGTGAACGAGGCTTTCGCCGTGGTCGCGATGATCGCCCAGCAGGAGTTGGGCATTCCCGACGACAAGCTGAACGTCAACGGCGGCGCCTGCGCCCTGGGCCACCCGATCGGCGCTTCGGGCGCACGCATCCTGTGCACCCTGATCTCGGCCCTACAGGCGCGCGGCGGCAAGAAGGGCCTGGCGTCGCTGTGCATCGGCGGCGGAGAGGCGACGGCGATGGCGGTGGAGCTGGTATAAGGCCTGACCCGGCTACCGGGCCGAAACCGTTCTCGTCAGCAGGTTTATCCGCCGCCCGCCCGGCATCTCGACGTCGCCGCCGCTCCAGCCGGCGGGACAGGCTCCCGACCATTCGGCGGTCATGCTCATCTTGTGTACGCCGTTCATCGCCGGCTGGGGCGCGCCCGTCGTGGTGCTGGTGATGTCCATCAGGTAGCGGCTCTCGAAGTCGCCAGAGACATGAACGGTGCTGTCGCTCTTGCCGCCCGCGCCCATGTCGCAGGCCGAGACGATCGTCCAGCTGCCGTCCGCGTTCCGCGTCATCGATTTTTGCTCGCAACGGGTGTCCGAGGTCTGGGAATTGAGCCCCATCCTCCGGTCGCTCGACGCATCGACACAGAACCGAAAACTCTGGCTGAACCCCGGGGTCTCAAGGTTCATGGTCTGAACCCACAGGCCCGGCTTGCGCTTAGGCCATGGCGCGGCCGCAGGGGCGGACGCGGTCGGGGCCGGAGCCGCGGCCGCCGCCTTGGGCGCCTCGGCCGTCTTCCCGGTCCCGGATTCTGACCGCACGCGGCCATGGTCGCCAAGGCGCCGCACGCCACGAACACCACGAAAGCCCGCATCGCCCACCTCTTTCGCGCGTTAGCCCAGAGCCATAACGCCCCTGGCGCCCCAATCCGTCCAACCCATATGCGAGCCATGACCGACGCCTTCAGCCACAACCCCGCCAAGAGCCGCTACGAACTGGAAGTGGACGGCCTGATCGCCTTCGCCGACTACCAGCGCAGCGGCCACCGCCTGGTCATCCCCCATGTAGAAGCCGACCCCGCCCTGCGCGGCACCGGCGCCGCCGGCCGCCTGATGCAGCAGGTCGCCCAGACCGCGCGCGGCGAGGGCATGAAGATCGTGCCCCTCTGCAGCTACGCGGCGGCTTGGCTGAGGCGGAACGATCCGGAGATTATCGCCTAGAGCTGTTCGGCCAGCCAGTCCCGGAACGCCGCCAGGGCCGGCGTCACGGCCCGCGACTTCAGCCAGGTCAGCCAGTAGCGCCCCGCCGACACCTCCTGCGAGAAGGGCCGCACCAAGCGCCCCTGCTCCAGGTCGCGGGCGAACATCATCGACGGCGCCAGGGCCACACCCGCCCCCTGCATGGCCGCCTCGACCATCACCCACGAGCTGTCGAACACCGGCCCCCGGATCGGCGGCGGGGTCACGCCGGCGGCGGCGAACCAGTCGGGCCAGTCGTCGGCCCGGTAGCTGCGCAGCAGCACCTCCGACTTCAGCGCCTCGGGTGTCCGCAAGCGCTCGGCCACGGCTGGCGCGCACAGCGGCGTCATCGGCGCGGCGAACAGCGGCGCCGCCTCGGTGCCGTGCCAAGCCCCATCCCCGAACCGCACGGCGCAATCCAGCCCCTCGCCGGCGATGTCGATGCGGTTGTTGTTGGTGAACAGGCGCAGGTCCACGAACGGATGCGCCTCGTGGAAGGCCGGCAGGCGCGGCAGCAGCCAGCCCACCGCGAAGGTGCCTACCACCCCGACGCTGAGCACCTCCATCACCCGACCGGCCGAGAACCGCTCCAGCACGTCGCCCATGCGGTCGAAGCTGTCGCGGACCACGGGGAGCAGGGCCAGGCCCTCGTCGGTCAGGGCCAGGCCGCGCGGCAGACGGCGGAACAGGCTCGCGCCCAGCCGTTGCTCCAGCCCCTTCACCTGGTGGCTGACGGCCGCCTGGGTCACGCACAGCTCGATGGCGGCGCGGGTGAAGCTTAGATGCCGGGCCGAGGCTTCGAAGGCGCGCAGGGCGTTGAGCGGAAGCTGAGCGCGGCTCATTTCAATACCCAAAATTTTCTAGGGTTTCGCGCGAAGTATCATCATTTGATCCGGGGGTCACTCGTCGACCATCCTGCGGGCCATGGAGGACCTGATGATCGACCGACGCCAAGTGTTAACGGCCCTTGCGGCCCTACCCGCAGTTTCCGTGGCCGTGCCGGCCGCCTCAGCCACGACCACACGGCTGACCAGCGCCATTAGTCGAGGTATCAACGCCTTGGAGGTCCGCAGCGGCGGCCGGCTGGGCGTGGCCGTGCTGGACACCGCATCAGGCAAGACCTTCCGCCACCGCGCCGACGAGCGCTTCGCCATGTGCAGCACCTTCAAGACCCTTGTCGCCGGGCTGGTGCTCAAACGGGTCGACCAGGGCCAGGAGCGGTTGGACCGGCGGATCGCCTACGGCAAGGAGGTGCTGGTCACCCATTCGCCGGTCACCGAGAAGCACGTCGGGGAAGGCATGACGGTCGGCGCCCTGTGCGAGGCGACAATGACGATCAGCGACAACGCCGCCGCCAACCTGCTGCTCGACACGTTCGGCGGACCGAAGGCCCTGACCGCCTTCCTGCGCGGCCTGGGCGACACGGTCACCCGCTGCGACGGCTACGAACCGGGCGTGAACGTCGTCAAACCCGGCGAGGTCCATGACACCACCTCGCCCACCGCCATGCTTTCGACCTTGCGGGCCCTGACGCTGGGCCAGGTCCTGTCGCCCGCCTCGCGCCAGCAACTGATCGCCTGGCTGGTCGCCAACCAGACCGGCGACAAGCGCCTGCGGGCGGGCCTGCCCGCCGGCTGGAAGGTCGGCGACAAGACCGGCAGCTGGGCCGACGGCAAGACCGCGACCACTAACGACATCGCGGTGATCTGGCCGTCCGGCTCTTTGAAGGCGGGCCGTCCGCCGCTGCTGATCACCACCTATCTGACCCAGTCGACCCTGGACAACGACGGCCGCAACGCGGTGATCGCCGAGGTCGCGCGACTGGTCGTGGCCGCTGGATTCGGCGGAGGCGTCGGGTCTTAGCCTGACAAATACGACCTCAGGGGCGCGGCGATGAGCCGCGCCGCAAGCCACTGTTCTTTAAGGCCTTCAATCTATTCATGCCCAGCGGATCGTCTTAGCTTGAACAAATAGCTGGCCGACCCGCGAAAGCAGGGTGATGACAGAGACCTCTTCGGCCCCCGCCGGACCAATCCTTGGTTGGACTGGGGGCGACATTTTGAAGACCGTGGGCCTCGCCGCGATCGCGGCCGCCGGCTACGCCCTGTTGGCCTATCTCTGCGTCGAACTTCCCAAGGACTACGGTCAGGTCGCGCCGATCTGGCTGTCCAACGGCTTCGGCGTGGCGTGCCTGCTGTCATGCCGCGATCGCCATTGGCCGGCCGTGCTGCTGGGATGCCTGGCCGGCGGCCTGGCGGCGGGGGCTCATGTCGGCGACCTGGCGATCGTCAATATCGTGCTGGTCAGCTGCAACATCGCCCAGATCTTCGTCTGCGCCTGGTGCATGCGCCGCATCTGCGGACCGGTGATCGACCTGGGCCGCGCGCGAGACATGATCGCCTTCGCCCTGATCTGCGGCCTGGCCGCCCCGATCGCGACGGGCGTGGTCGCCGCCACGATCCACACCGCCATGCGCGGCGGCGTGCTGTGGACCAATATCGGCATCTGGTCGCTGGGCGACATCCTGGGCCTGATGACGATTACCCCCTGCCTGCTCGCCCTGGTGCGCATCCGCCATTATCTGCGCGAGCGCCCCCTGTCGGCGTCCGGCGTCATCTGCCTGCTTCTGCTCCTCGTCGTGACCGTCGCCGTCTTCGCCCAGCCGCGTCCCGTGCTGTTCATCGTGCCGCCGATGATGCTGCTGGTCGCTTGGCGCCTGGAGGTGCTGGGCGCGGCGCTCAGCGCCAGCCTGGTGGCCATTGTTGCGGTGATCTTCACCATCGCCGGCCTGGGCCCGCTCACCACGTTCGCCGGTGATTCACACGACCAGGCCATAGTGCTGCAGCTGTTCCTGGCCGTTGCCATCTTCATCAGCCTGCCCGTGGCGTCGATCCAGCGGCACCGCCGCCAGATGCTGCAGCACATGACCGAGGCCAACGCCGCGGCGGCCCGCAGCGAGGCGCGCTTCCGCCAACTGGCCGAGAACGCGCAGGACATGATCGTCCACAGCAACCTGCGCGGCCTGATCCAGTACGTTTCCCCCGCCTCCGTCACCATGCTGGGCTACGCGCCTGAAGAGCTGGTCGGCCGCGAGGGCATGATGATCGTGCATGGGGACGACCGCGAGGCCATCCGCGCCATCGTGATCGAGCAGATCGCCCAGATGACCGCCCATGGCGACAACGGGCCCACCCGCGTCGAATACCGCGCGATGCGGAAGGATGGCCGGGTGATCTGGCTGGAATCGCGCCCTGGCCTCCAGCGCGATCCGATGACCGGCGAGGTTATCGGCATCACCGACATCGTCCGTGACGTCACCGAGCAGAAGGCCATGGAACGCCAGTTGCGCGAGGCCCGCAACGCCGCCGAGGCCGCCGCCGCGGTGAAGGGCGAGTTCCTGGCCAATATGAGCCACGAGCTGCGCACGCCCCTGACCTCGGTGCTCGGCTTCGCCCGCCTGGTCGACGACGAGCCCGAACTGTCGCCTGACGCCCGGCGCTTCATCGGCCGCGTGCTGAGCGGCGGCAAGGCGCTGCTGAGCACCATCAACGACATCCTGGACTTCTCGAAACTGGAAGCCGATCAGCTGGAGCTGAAGCCCGAGCCCGTCGCGCCCGCCCAGCTGATCGAGGAGGCCCTGGACCTGTTCTCGCTGGAAACCGAGGCCCGGGGCGTGGCGCTGCGCACCGAGGGCTTGGAAGACCTGCCCGCCGACCTGCTGATCGACGGCGGCCGCTTGCGCCAGGTGCTGCTGAACCTGATCGGCAACGCGGTGAAGTTCACCGAGGCCGGGGCGATCACCGTCAGCGCCGCCTATGACGACGCCCACGAGCGCCTGAGCATCTCGGTGCGGGACACCGGCCCGGGCATCGCCGCCGAGGACGTGGACCTGCTGTTCCGCCGCTTCTCGCAGGTCGACGCCGGCCTGACGCGCAAGCACGGCGGCACGGGCCTGGGCCTGGCGATCTGCAAGGGCCTGGTCGAGGCCATGGGCGGCCAGATCGGCGTGGTCAGCGTTCCGGGGCGCGGAGCCTGCTTCAGCTTCGACGTGGTCGCGCCGTCGATCGACGCCCAGGCGCCGTCCGACCAGGAAATCGCCGCCGCGCCGCTGCCGCCCGCCTGCCGGGTGCTGGTCGTCGACGACAATCCGGCCAACCGCGAGTTGGTCAACGCCATCCTGACCGCCATGGGCGCCAAGGTGGCCGAGGCCGTGGATGGCGAGGAGGGCGTCGCCGCCGCCGCCGCCCGCCCGTTCGACGCCATCCTGATGGACCTGCGCATGCCGCGGCTGGACGGCGCCCAGGCCGCCTCGCGCATCCGGGGCGAGGGCGGCTTGAACGCCGGCACGCCGATCATCGCCTTCTCGGCCGACGCCAGACCTGAGGGCCTGAGCGGAGTGTTCGACGGCGCGGTGTCCAAGCCGATGACCGCCGCCAGCCTGGTCGGCGCGCTGAACGCCGCCATGGCCTCCTCCCCGGCGAAAGGGCTGGCGACCTCGGCCTGACCCGAAGGTTGAAAGAACATCGATTGCCGAGATTGCGCGCCGAACCGCGCACGCTAGGATCGCGCCACCTTTCCCCCGGAGGCCTTTCCATGAGCGACGAACTCGTCTTCTACACCAACCCGATGTCGCGCGGCCGGATCGTCCGCTGGATGCTTGAAGAGGTGGGCGCGCCCTACCGCACGGTGGTGCTCGACTACGCCGCGTCGATGAAGGCCCCCGAGTACCTTGCGGTCAATCCGATGGGCAAGGTGCCGGCCATCACCCATCGCGGCGTGACCGTCACCGAGGGCGCGGCGATCTGCGCCTACCTGGCCGACGCCTTCCCCGAGGCGGGCCTGGCGCCGCCGGTCGGCTCGCCCGAGCGCGGGACCTATTATCGCTGGCTGATGTTCGCCGCCGGTCCCGTAGAGGCCGCCGTGACCAACAAGTCGCTGGGAGTCGAGGTTCCTCCGGAACGCCGCATGTCGGCGGGTTACGGCTGCCTGGAAGACACCCTCAACGCCTTGGAAAGCGCCGTGGCCGGCCGTCAGTACATCGCCGGCGACAGGTTCTCGGCGGCCGACGTCTATGTGGGCTCGCAGATCGGCTGGGGCATGATGTTCGGCTCGATCGAGAAACGCCCGGCCTTCGAGGCCTACTGGGCAGGTATCAGCCAGCGCCCGGCGGCCAAGCGGGCGGCTGAGATCGACGACGCCCTGGTCGCCAAGGCCAAGGAGGCGGCCGAGGCCTGAACGAAAAAAAGCCCACCCCGGCGAAGATCGGGGCCGAGCCGGCTATCTGTCCCCGCCTCCACGACAGGGACAGATCGCCGGTCCGAGTCCTGGTCCTCATCGGAGCGGGCGGGAGCAAGTTGGATCATCGCCCAGCCGGACGCAGGGCGATGACCGAGGTACAGGACTTGGCCTAGGCCAGGACCTGGATCACCACGCGGCGGTTCTGGGCGCGGCCGTCGGGGGTGTCGTTCGGGGCGACCGGATCATCCTCGCCGTACGAGATCGTCGCCATGCGGTTCAGCGGCACGCCCTGCTTGCTGAGGAACTTGCGCACGGTCTCGGCACGCTCGCTGGCCAGGGTTTCGTTGTACTTCGTGTCACCGGTCGCGTCGGTGAAGCCCTGAATTTCCAGGTAGACGTTCTTGTTGTCGCCCTTCAGCTTGCCGGCGAAGTCGGCCAGACGCTGTTCGGCTTCCGGCGACAGTTCGGCGCGGTTGAGCGGGAACTTGACCGAGTCGTCGCTCAGAACCACCGAGTACAGGAACTTGCCCTCCGCCAGTTTGCCCGCGTCGATCGCTCGCTTCAGCGCTTCCTGGCTGGTGCGGTCGACCTCGGCCACCTTGGCGTCGGTGCTGTCGACCCGCGTGTTCACCGCGCCGACCTGCTTGTTGACGAAACCCTTGGTCGCACAGCCGCTGACCGACAGCCCGCCGGCCACCAGAGCGCTGACCATAATCATCTTGTAATTCACGCTAAGCATGGGACACCCTTCCACCATTGTTTCAATGCCGAGCACCAAGCTGAACCGTTCGACAGTCCAGCAGCGGCGCTTCGTCAGTTAAAAACCGACATTCGAAAGAGGCGAATTCTGGGCCTGTTCTAGACAGACTTAGCCATTCCACCGGACATCTCTACGCCGCTCTTAAGTAACGCGCGCGTACGCACAACCCGGCCAAAGGTTCCCATTAAATATTTGCGATATTTGGGGAGTGAGAGGCCATCGTGGACCTCTTTTCCGGTCTCCGCCAGATACAAAAAACGGGCGCGCCCATAGGACGCGCCCGCTTGGGAATCGTGGAAAGGCGCGCCTTACTGCAGCGTCGCCTTGCCGATGGTCAGGCCGTCGGAACCGGCCCCGACCGAGATGACCCCGCCGTCTTCCAGGTCGCCGGCCAGCAGCTTCCTGGCGATCGGGTCGATCAGGTCCTTCTGGATCACGCGCTTGAGCGGGCGCGCGCCATAGACCGGGTCGTAGCCCTTGTCGGCCAGCCACTGCAGGGCCTCGGCGTCCAGCGCCAGGGTCATGCGGCGCTCGGCCAGCATCTTGTCCACCCGCTGCAGCTGGATGCGGACGATGTCGCCCATGTTCGCGCGCGAGAGGCGCTTGAACAGGATGATCTCGTCGATCCGGTTGAGGAACTCGGGGCGGAAGTGGCCGCGCACCGTGTTCATCACCAGCGGACGAACCTCTTCCACGTCAGACCCGTCCTCCTGATTGGCCAGGAACTCGGCGCCCAGGTTCGAGGTCATGATGATCAGGGTGTTGCGGAAGTCGACCGTGCGGCCCTGGCCGTCCGTCAGGCGACCGTCGTCCAACACCTGGAGCAGCACGTTGAAGACGTCCGGGTGGGCCTTCTCGATCTCGTCGAACAGCACCACCTGGTACGGACGCCGGCGCACGGCCTCGGTCAGCGCCCCGCCCTCGTCGTAGCCGACATAGCCAGGAGGCGCGCCGATCAGACGGCTGACCGAGTGCTTCTCCATGTATTCCGACATGTCCATGCGGGTGATCGCATGCTCATCGGCGAACATGAATTCGGCCAGGGCCTTGGTCAGCTCGGTCTTGCCCACGCCCGTCGGGCCCAGGAACAGGAAGCTGCCGATCGGCTTGGACGGGTCGTGCAGGCCAGCCCGGGCGCGGCGAACGGCGTCCGACACGGCTTCCAGCGCCTCGTCCTGACCCACCACGCGACCGCGCAGCTGGTCTTCCATCTTCAGCAGCTTCTCGCGCTCGCCTTCCAGCATCTTCTCGACCGGCACCCCGGTCCAGCGGCTGACCACGGCGGCGATCTGCTCGGCGTCGACGACTTCGGGCGTCAGGGCCTTGCTGGTGTTTTCGCCGGCCTCGGCCTCGGCCAGGCGGCGCTCCAGGGCCGGGATCTCGCCGTACTGGATCTGGCCGGCGCGGGCGAAGTCGCCGGCGCGCTGGGCGGTGGCCAGGTCGGCGCGCAGGCGGTCGAGGGCTTCACGGGCTTGCGCCGCGCCGCCGACCTTCTCCTTCTCGGCCTTCCAGCGGGCGGTCATGTCGTCCGATTCCGCCTGCAGCTCGTCGATTTCGTCTTCGAGCTTTTCGAGGCGCTGCCTCGAGGCCGCGTCGGTTTCCTTGGACAGGGCCTCGCGCTCGATCTTCAGCTGCACCAGGCGGCGGTCGATCTCGTCCAGCTCTTCGGGCTTGCTATCGATCGCCATGCGCACGCGGCTGGAGGCCTCGTCGATCAGGTCGATGGCCTTGTCGGGCAGGAAGCGGTCGGCGATGTAGCGGTTGGACAGGGTGGCGGCGGCGACGATGGCGCTGTCGCTGATCCGCACCCCGTGGTGGACCTCGTACTTCTCCTTCAGCCCGCGCAGGATCGAGACGGTGTCCTCGACCGTCGGCTCGCTGACGAACACCGGCTGGAAGCGACGGGCCAGGGCCGCGTCCTTCTCGACGTGCTTGCGGAATTCATCGAGCGTGGTGGCGCCGACGCAGTGCAGCTCGCCGCGCGCCAGGGCGGGCTTCAAGAGGTTGGAGGCGTCCATCGCCCCGTCGCCCTTGCCCGCGCCGACCAGCGTGTGCATCTCGTCGATGAACAGGATGATCGAGCCCTCGGCCGCCGTGGTCTCGGCCAGCACCGCCTTCAGGCGCTCCTCGAACTCGCCGCGATACTTCGCGCCGGCGATCAGGCTGCCCATGTCGAGGGACAGCAGCTTCTTGTCCTTCAGGCTTTCGGGCACGTCGCCGTTGACGATGCGCAGGGCCAGGCCCTCGACGATGGCGGTCTTGCCGACGCCGGGCTCGCCGATCAGGACGG
>Ga0102591_1001370_pt1 | contig 33853 bp, 35 predicted proteins | sample AraplaCol_mCL_r2_2_FD_76860 | JGI IMG/M metagenome (GOLD analysis project Ga0102591, IMG submission 76860) | Arabidopsis root microbial communities from North Carolina, USA - plate scrape MF_Col_mCL_r2 (SPADES assembly) (version 2) | ecosystem: Host-associated > Plants > Roots > Endosphere...
GAGACGATGCCCAGGTTGGGGGCGTTGACGTCCAGGGCGCGGACCTTGTCCACCGCCGGCGAGGCGGCGAAGGCGTGGGCCCAGTTGGCGCAGCTGAGCTTGGCGCGTCCGGGCTGGGCGGCCGCGGCGGCGTCCAGATTAGCCAGATAGGCCGAACGGCTTTCGCGGCTGCGCTCGATGATCCGGGCGGTGACTTGGGCGATGACGGGATTCAGGACCATGGCGCTACTCCGCCCACAGGATACGGACCGGGGCGCGGTCCTGGTTCAGGATGGCGGCGACCGGCAGGCTCTGGTCGACCGGGCCTTCCAGCAAGGTCTTCTTGGCGGCGCCGGTGACCAGCAGGACGATCAGCGACGACTGGATCAACGCCTGGAAAGTGAGGCTGATCCGGGGCAGGTCCGGCGCCGGCTGGCCGGGCGGGACCGCGATGACGGTGCGCCCGGACTTGGGGTCCAGGCCTTCCGCCAGCTTGGGGTTGCCCGGGAACAGCGAGGCGAAGTGTCCGTCGGGGCCGACGCCCAGCAGGGTGACCCCGAGCGGCAGGGCCTTGGCGACGCCCGCTTCGGCCTTGGCCGCGACCTCGTCCTGGCCCACGCCGTCGAAATAAAGCGGCGCGAAGCCGGCCTTGGCCGCCTCCCCTTGCAGCAGGTGACGACGGACCAGGCCTTCGTTGCTGCTGGGATCGGACGGCGGCACGAACCGCTCGTCGGTCAGGGTGACCACGACCTTGTCCCAAGGCACGGTCATGGTCGACAGCCGGTCATAGACCGGCGCCGGGGTCGAGCCGCCGGTGGCCGCGAAGCCTGCCTGGCCACGCTTGGCCACGGCGTCGGTCAGGGCCGAGGCCAGCACCGAGGCGGCGGCGTCGTACAACGCCTCGCGAGTCGGGAAGACCTCGATCTTCGGATTACCCATCGTCGCCACGCCTACTCGTTCCAACCCCGGCCTTGCGGCGCGATCAGGGCTTGGGCGCTCTGCGGACCCCAGGTGCCGGCGGCGTACGGCGCCGGCTCGATCTTGGCCTCGGCCCACGCGGACGCCACGCCGTCGACGAACCGCCAGGCCTGCTCCACCTCGTCACGACGGACGAACAGGGTGCGGTCGCCGCGGAACACGTCCAGCAGCAGTTTCTCGTAGGCGATCCGGCGACGGCTGCCTGGGGCGGCCATGTTCAGCGACAGCGGCAGCGATTGCAGGCGCATGCCCTCTTCCGACAGGCCGGGGCGCTTGGTCATCACGGTCAGCGAGATGTCCTCGTCCGGCTGCAGGTCGATGACCAGTCGGTTGGCCTTGGTCTCGCCCGCCGCGGCGTCGCCGAAGATGTTGTGCGGTACGGGCTTGAACTGCACGACGATCTGGGTGCGGCGGTCGGGCAGGTTCTTGCCCGTGCGCAGGAAGAACGGCACGCCGGCCCAGCGCCAGTTGTCGATGTCGACCTTCATGGCCACGAAGGTCTCGGTCTTGGAGCCCTTGCCGACTTCTTCCAGATAGCCTTCGCGCGCCGTGCCCTCGACCACGCCGGCCACGTACTGGCCGCGAACGGTGTCGTGGGCGACATTGGCCTTGGTGAAGGGGCGCAGGCTGCGCAGCACCTTGACCTTCTCGTCGCGGACGGCGTCCGGATCGAAGCCCGACGGGGCCTCCATGGCGACCAGGCACAGCAGCTGCAGCAGGTGGTTCTGCAGCATGTCGCGCAGCGCGCCGTACTCGTCGTAATAGGGCCCGCGCTCGCCGACCTTCTCGGTCTCGGCGATGGTGATCTGCACGTGGTCGATGTGCTTGTTGTCCCACAGAGGCTCGAACAGCACGTTGCCGAAGCGCAGGGCGGTCAGGTTCTGGACCGTCTCCTTGCCCAGATAGTGGTCGATGCGGAAAATCTGGCTCTCATCGACCACCGCGCCGACCGCGCCGTTGATCACGCACGAGCTGGCGAAGTCCTTGCCGATCGGCTTTTCCAGCACCAGCCGGGTCTTCGGACCGGTCAGACCCGCCGCCTGCAGGGCCGTGCAGACCGAGCCGTACAGGCTGGGCGACAAGGCGAAATAGACGACCAGATCGCCGTGCTTGCCGACCTTGTCGGCCAGGGCCTTGGCCCCCTCTTCCTTGGTGATGTCGACCGAAAGGTAGTCCAGACGGGCGGCCAAACGATTCCAGGCCGCTTCCTCGACGGACGCCCGCTTGCCCAGCTGCTCGCGGACCAGCTTGCGATAGCTGTCGGGGGTGTGGTCATGACGGGCCAGGCCGATGATACGCAGGTCGTGCGGCAGAAGGCGATCGACTTCGAGAAAGTACAACGAAGGCAACAACATACGCAGGGCCAGGTCGCCCGCGCCGCCCAGCAGAACCAGCACTTCTCGACCCGCTTGGTCGGCGTTCGTCTCTTTGGTCAATGCTTCCACCCTATGACAACGTTGTCATGACACGCCCGAACGAGCAATGCAAGCGCCCCCGCGATGTTCGTGTCGACGTCCCGACAGGACCGGATGCGTGCGGGGTCTAACTAAGGCGTTTGGGTCGGCGCCGCCAGAAGACCAATCGCTTTTCGCACGGGAAGGTTCAGCGTTGTGCGGGCTCTGAAGCGGTTGCCTTCGCAAGAGGCGGCCAAGACGGCGACGTTGAAGGATAGAATCAGCCTTTCCCCATCGCTTTGGGAAGCGCCACCTAGGCCGGCTTCTTGCTCGCCTGGGCGCGGAAACGGTCCTTCATCTTGGCAACCCACCCGTTGAAGGCTTCGTTGTCGGCCGTGACCTTGCTGAAGTCGGTGCTGGACAGGCTGCCCGGATCGGCGCCGGCCAGGGCCACGCGAAGGCCGTCGGGATTGCGCGCGCCCTCGACGAAGCCGCCCCAGCGCTGGCGCAGACGGCCCAGCGAGGCGTCGTCGTCGGCCAGGCTGAAGGCCACGGCCGAGCGCAGCAGCTTGGATTCATCGGCGGGGCTGAGGATCCCGGGCGTCTTCCAGCGATCGCCCAGCGAACGCTCGTAAAGCGCGCCGGCTTGGGGCCAGGTGTGCTGCTTCCAGGCGATCTCGGCCCGGACATCCTCGGCGTCACGGCCCTTGTCGCTCTCGATCACTTCCAGCGCCGCGTCGTAGCGGCCCAGGCCCATCAGGGCGCGGGCGGTCGCCAGGCGTCGCTCGACGTTCAGGGCGGGCGGCAGGATCGTGGTGCGGGTGGCGTTGATGGTGTCCAGCGCCGTCTCGGGCTTGCGGTCCATCAGGTAGATCCAGGCCAGGTCGGTGGCGACCTGGGCCTTGGGCACGCCGTTCAGGCGGTTGTCGACCTGGTACTTCAGCAGCTTCGCGGCCTCGTCCAGCAGGTCCACGTCGACCAGGCGACGCACCAGGTTGCGGACCATCTGGTCGCCGTCGGCGCCGATGGGGGTCAGATCCTGGAAGTCGTAGAACAGACCCACCGCCTGGATCGGCTGCATGCCGTCGGCCAGGCCGTCCAGGAAGAGGGCCCGGAAGGCGCCGTTCAGGTCGTTGCGCAGGGCCACGGCCTGCGGCAGGTCGGACTGGACGTTGCTGGCCGAGTGCAGCACCTCCAGCGCCTCGCGATAGCGGCCCTGCTTGATCTGCAGCTGGCCCAGGGCGCGGATGGTGTCCAGCTCCACGCCATCGCCGCGCCAGCGGAAGCGCAGGGCGTCCAGGCCCTTGGCGGCGATATCAGCGCTGATCTGGTTCTTGGCCAGGCGCAGCTGGATGGCGCGCAGCGTGGCGGGCGCGGACAGGCGGTCGATGCCGCATTTGGAGATGGCCTGGAACACCGGCAGGGCGCGCGCGTCGCCTTTGGCCTCGAAGGCCTTGGCCAGGGTCAGCCGCAGCTCCAGCTGGTCCTCGACCGGGATGTTCGGCAGCTTCAGGGCCTGGTTGATCAAGCGCATGGCGGTCTCGGGCGCGCCGACGCCCACCGCCGCCTCGGCCTGGGCGCCCAGGAAGCGGGCCTGCCACAGGGCGGGGAACATGTTCAGCGCGCGGGCGCCCTCGACGAACCGCTGGTTGGCGTCGGCCCACTGCCCCGTCTTGCTGGCGATGTAGCCGCGCCACATGGCGGCCGACGGGTCGTCGTTGAGCACCGGCGAGGCGAAGTCGGTCTCGGCCTCGGCGTAGCGACGCGCCATGACCCGGGCGATGCCGCGCAGGCCGCGGAACTCGCCGTCGCCCATCAGGGTCTGGTGCGCGCGGCCGGCGGCGTTGAGCACGCCGATGGCCTCGAACGACAGGTTCGAGCCCACAAGGAAGCGAGCCAGCGCCATGCGGGCGGCCGTGTCGTCGCCCTTGCCGTCTGCGCCGCCCGCCGCCGGGATCGCGCCCAGAAGCGCGTCGTAGCGGGCGACGAAGCCGCCCGAGCCGGTCTTGGACCAATGCTCGGGATCGATCAGAGCCGGCATCGCCAGGGCCTGGGGCGCGCCGGCTCCGGCGTCCGCCAGGGCCTGGCCGCTGGACGTCGAGGACAGAAGCAGGCCCTTGGGCCGCCCGATGCGCACGATGTCGCCGTCGGCGCTCATCTGCAGATCGCCGGAATAGCTTTCCACCGCCAGGCCCGTGGCCGACTGCAGCAGCGCCATCTCGACATACTCGCGGCGCGACGGCAGGCCCTTGGACGGCGCGAGCGCCGTGGTGACGCCGATACGGTCGCCGACAGCGGGATCGCCGACCCAAACCGTCCTGGTCGTACCGGCGACGGTGGCGGTCAGGGTCGCGGGGCTGGCGTTGTCGTCGCGGGCCACGCGGATCAGGTCGGGCGAATCCTGGCTTCCCGCGCCCAGGGCGATGGTCCAGTTGGAGCCCACGCCCTCGGCGTAGAACGGCGCGCCCTGCGGGGTGCTGATGCGCAGCGCCGCGTAGTCCGGGCCCTTGAAGGCCTGGATGGTGCGGTACTGGGCCGTGCTGGCCGGCAGCTTGCCGATGTCCAGCCGGGCCGGCGCGTCGAACACCACCCAGACGGCCTCGCCCCGGCGGAAGACGGCCGCGCCGGCCGGATTGGCCCAATCGAAGCTGAGCTGGATCTGGCCCGAGACCTTCGAGAACTTGACCGGTACCACGCCGCCGGCGGGCATCGGATTGAGGCGTTGCGCGACGGGGGCCTGGACCGGGGCGGGCCCGGCCGGCGGCGCCTGCTTGGCGAACAGGTTGATGAAGTCGTCGCCGTCGGCGTTGCCCGCCCGGAAGTCGGCGTCGTCGCTGAGCGCCACCACGATCTCGAGCGCACCGCCGACATGGCGGGCCTGGGCGCCCTTCACCCATCGGGGCGGGCCGACATTCAGTTGCGAGAGGTTTGGATTGGCGTCGCGGGGGAAACGCAGCACCACGGCCGCGCCTTCGCGACGGGCCTGCATGCCGCGTGAGCCGGGAAACTCCAGACGGGTGAAGTCAGGGGCCTGGGCGATCCGCACCTGCAGACCGGCGGGAGCGGCGGCCGGGCGCGGCGCGAGCTTACGCTGAGCGGGCTTCTTGGATGAGGAAGAGGGAGAAACGTGACGCGGGTCGGCCGAGATCGACACCGACGGGGTCGCGACCCCGAGGATGCAGATCGCGGCGACGGTCGACCTCAGGATCCCCCCCAGCGTCATGCCCCGCCTGCCCTAGCCGGCCTTCTTGCCGCCGGCCAACGGCGTGGCCGCAGCCTGGGCCGCCGGATCGGCGGCCGGCTTGTCGGCGGCGGCCAGGGCGGCCCGCTGCTTGGCGATGGCGTCGGCCGAGAGGCGGTTGGCCAGACGCTCGGTCAGGATCTTGGCGTCGCCGGGCGACATGTTGGCCAGGATCATGCTGAGCGTCCGCTCCTTCATCTTGGCGGCGATCGGCAGACGCACGCTGTCGTCCAGCACGCTCATGCGGGCGGCGGCGTCCTTGGGCTTCATGGCCGAATAGACCAGCACCATGCGCTGGGCCTCGGCCTCCTTCTGGGCGTCGGCCTGGCCCAGCAGGCCCTGGATTTCGCCCTTCATGCCGTTCAGCGCCTTCATCTTGGCGTCGAGCTTGGCTTCGGCGGCGGCCAGCAGCTGCAGCTGGACGTCGATGTCCTGCTCGCGCTGGTCCAACTGGCCGCGACGCTGGCCCAGGCTCTGCAGCACGCGCAGCTCGGCCGGCGACAGGCCGGCTTCCTTGGCCAGTTCGCTGGACGACGGGGCGCAGACCAGCGGCGGCGCGGCCTTGGCGGCGGCGTCCTTGCCGGCGTCGGCGGCCGAGGCGGCCTTGGCGTCGGGCTTGGCCGCGCCTTCGGCGAAGGCCTTGGCGCCGCTCAGCATGTCCGGCACGGACTTGGCGCCGGCCAGGGCGTTGACGGCGAGCACGCCGACCACGGCGACCCCGACGATCGGCAGGATGCGCGGAACGTTTTTCATCGACGGCCTCTAAAGGTCGAACCGGGGCTCGGCGGATCTTCCGGGCCCTCGAACAGGTCATCATCTATCCGCGCCCGTGAACGCGGAGTTTCCTTTGGCGCGGAAGTGCGCGCGGCGGAAGGCGGCGGGGCGTCGCGGGGGATGCGGGCCTCGCGCTCCAGCAGCTTCTCGAAGTCGGCGGCCCGCAGGCGGCGCGGGGCTTCCGGCGGCGCCTCAGGCTCCGATGCGCGCATCGGACGCGGCTCCGGCGCGGCTAGGTTGGTGCTTCGCGCCGAGGTGCGGACGACGGCGGGAGGCGGCGTGACCATCGGCTGGTTCAGGCGCTCGTCCAGCTGCGCCGCCAGGGCATGGGCCTTGGCGATGCGGTCGCCCAGGGTGTCGGCGGCTTCGTCCGTGGCGGCGCGCAGATCGGCCAGGCCCTGCTCGGCGCGCATGGCGGCGCGGTCGAGGTCGGCCACGGCCTTGGCGAAGCCGTCGTGGCTGTCGCGAAGGGCCTTCAGCCGGCGCTCCAGGCGCATGCCGTAGCCCAGCGCCACCACCAGCAGCACCGCGAGCAGACCGTTGAGGACGATGACCGTCAGGCTCATTTCAGCTTCTGAACCGCCTTCTTGGCCGCCGGGGTCAGGGGCGCGTCGGCGCGCACGGCGATCGAGTGGTTGCGGCGGCCCATGCGCCCGCGGGTCAGCGGGATGGAGCCGGCGCGCAGCTCGACCGGGCTGTCGGGCGTGGCGTTCAGCATCAGGGTGTCGCCCACTTCGAGGTTCAGCACGCGCGACAACGGCAGCTGCTGCTCGTCGAGCACGGCGCGGACCTCCATCTGGGTCGTCCAGAGCTCGGTGGCCAAGTGGCCTTCCCAGATGTTGTCGCGACCGAACTTCTCGCCCATGAACTGCTGCAGCAGCATCTTCCGGATGGGTTCAAGGGTCGCATAGGGCAGCAGAAGCTCGATTCTGCCGCCGCGGTCTTCCATGTCGATGCGAAGCTTCACAAGAATCGCGGCGTTGGCCGGGCGGGCGATGGCGGCGAAGCGCGGATTGGTCTCCAGACGGTCCAGCGAGAAGCCGACCGGATGCAGCGGCTCGAAGGCGGCCTTCAGGTCGTGCAGGACGACCTCGATCATCCGCTGCACCAGCACGCGTTCGATGGTGGTATAGGGACGGCCTTCGATGCGCATGGCCGCGGTGCCGCGACGGCCGCCCAGCAGCACGTCGACGATCGAATAGATCAGGTTGGAGTCGACCGTAAGCAGGCCGTAGTTGTCCAGCTCCTCGGCCCGAAACACCGCCAGGATGGCCGGCAGCGGGATCGAGTTCAGATAGTCGCCGAAGCGGATCGAGCTGATGTTGTCGAGGCTGACCTCGACGTTGTCGGACGTGAAGTTCCGCAGGGAGGTCGTCATCAACCGCACCAGGCGGTCGAAGACGATTTCCAGCATCGGCAGGCGCTCGTACGAGACCAGGGCCGAGTTGATGATGGCGCGGATGCCGGTGCGGTCGTCATTGCCGTCGCCGGACATGTCGAAGCCCAACAGGCTGTCGATCTCATCCTGGTTCAGGATGCGCTCGGCGCCCATGCCGTCGCCGCCGCCGTCGTCCCAGCCGCCCATGCCGCCGCTGAAGTCGCCGAACTCGTTGCCGCCGCCCTCGCCGCCGAACTCGTTCGGCGGGTTCTCGGAAGCCCATTGGGCCATCGCGGCCTGATCGTCGATTTCGTCAGCCATATCGGTTCGCCTCAACCAGCCCCGGGGCTAGTTGATCAGCATCTCCTCGATCAGCACCGCATTCACCTTGGAGGGCGCGGCGACCAGATTAACGCGACGCAGCAGCTCGGCGCGCAGCTGATAGCTGCCCTGGCTGCCGTTTAGGTCTTCCGGACGCAGTTCGCGCAGGAAGGTCTGGAACATGTCCTGCAGACGCGGAAGGTTCGGGGTCAGGGCCTCGGCCGTCTCCTCGTCGGGCAGTTCGAAGGTCAGCTTCAGCTTCAGGAAGGTCGAGCGGCCGTCGGCGGCCTGCATGTTCACGACGATGTCGGGCAGGGTGTAGAACACCACGCCGTCGGGGCCTTCCTTGATCACCGGCGCGCCGGCGCCGGTGGCGGCCGCCGCACCCTCGCCTTCCTTTTTCTCTTCCTTCTTCTTCTTTTCCTTCTTCGGCTTCTCATGGCCGCCCGCCTCGCCGTGGGCTTCGGGCTTGGGCTTCAGAAGCAGGAACGCGGTGACGCCGCCGCCGACCAGCACGACGGCCGCGGCGGCCGCGATGATGATCATCATCGGCGGCTTCTTCTTTGCCGGAGCTTCGCCCTCGACAGCGCCCTCTTCGCCTTCGGGGGCGTCGTCCTTGGGGGGTTTGTTGGCCACGCGCGCGGTTCCTTGGAATCTACGGATCTACTCATGCGTGGAGCATGGTTAACGATGTCTTTTAAAGGCCATTTCGCCGCAGGCTGAATCTGCCCGGCAGACTCGGTCCCCGGACGCCTGTTAACCTTCATCGCCGTTGAATTTATTCGTCTTTTTGAGTTGGCACGAGGGTTGCTTGCAGGATTGCGGCGCATTTGTCGCGCCAGCCGTCTCGGTAACCGGTCATGGACAACGCACTTTACGTCGGACTTTCGCGGCAGATGACCCTGCGCCGCGAACTCGACATCGTGGCCAACAACATCGCCAACGCGAACACGACCGGTTTCAAGGTCGAGGAACTGATGGTCCGCACCGAACCGGCGAAGCCGGCTCGCACCGCCGGCGGCGCGAACCCCGTGAAGTTCGTGCTGGACGACGGCGTGGCGCGCGACTTCGGCCAGGGCGCGCTGAACCAGACGGGCGGCGACTTCGACCTGGCGATCGAGGGCCAGGGCTTCTTCAAGGTCTCCACCGCCGCCGGCGAGCGCTACACCCGCGACGGCCGCTTCACCATGGCCCCCGACGGCAAGCTGGTCACCCAGAACGGCCAGCCCGTGCTGGACGAAGGCGGCGGCGAGATCATCCTCGACCCGCTCAAGGGCCAGGTCACCATCGGCAAGAACGGCGTGGTCAGCCAAGGCGCCGAGCAGTTGGGCAAGATCGGCGTGGTGCGCCCCACCGACCTGGCCAGCTTCCGCAAGGACGGCGACAACCTGTACCGCAACACCACCAACGACACGCCCCAGGTCGCCCCGGACGCCAAGGTCCACCAGGGCATGCTGGAAGCCTCCAACGTCCAGGCGATCACCCAGATCACCAAGCTGATCGAGGTCAGCCGCGCCTACGAGAGCGTGGCCAAGATGATGGACCAAACCTCGGAACTGTCCCGGAGCGCCGTCGAGCGCCTGGGCAAGCCGCAGTAAGGATAGACAACGATGCAAGCGCTCCGCACCGCCGCGACCGGCATGTCGGCCCAACAGCTGAACGTCGAGGTCATCTCGAACAACATCGCCAACATGAACACCGTTGGCTTCAAGCGCCAACGGGCCGAGTTCCAGGACCTGATCTACCAGACCATCGAGCGGGCCGGCGCCCAGTCGTCGGGCGACGGCAACGTGGTCCCGACGGGCGTGCAGATCGGCGGCGGCGTGAAGGCCGGCTCGGTCTACCGCATCCACGAGCAGGGCACGCCCACCATGACGAACAACGAGTTCGACGTGGCCATCCAGGGCAAGGGCTTCCTGCAGATCCTGCTGCCCTCGGGCGAGACCGCCTACACCCGCGCCGGCAACTTCTCGACCAATGACCAGGGCCAGATCGTCACCGAAGACGGCTACACCGTCCAGCCGGGCATCACGATCCCGCAGAACGCCATCGCCACCACCATCAGCAAGACCGGCCTGGTCCAGGTGAAGCTGGAAGGCGATCCGAACCCGCAGACGGTCGGTCAGCTGGAACTGGCCAACTTCATGAACGAAGGCGGCCTCGAGGCCATCGGCGACAACCTCTACATGGAAACCGCCGCCTCGGGCGCGGCCAACATCGCCGCGCCCGGTCAGCCCGGCTTCGGCACCCTGCTGCAGAACTACACCGAGGCCAGCAACGTCGACTCGGTCAACGAAATCACCGCCCTGATCGTCGCCCAGCGCGCGTACGAGATGAACTCCAAGGTCATCACCACGGCCGACCAGATGCTCCAGGCCACTTCGAACCTGAGGTCGTAGGCTCATGAAGATCTTCGCCCTTTCCCTCGCCACCCTGCTGATCGCCACCCCCGCCCTGGCGGGAACCGCCGTCTCGCTGCGCTCCGACACCACCGACGCCGACGGCAAGATCACCCTGGGCGAGCTGTTCGACGGCGCCGGCGCGGCCTCGAACGTCGTGGTCGCTACCCGCGTAGGCCCGTCGGCGGTGCTGGACGCGGGCGCGGTGCAGATCGCCGCCCGCCGGGCCGGACTGGACTGGAGCAACACCAACGGCGTGCGCCGGATCATCGTCCGCCAGGGCGCCGACGCCGGCCTGGCCGGCGGCCCGGCGGGCGCCCAGCGCGGCAACGTGGAAGTTCTTGCCTACGCCCGCAGCCTGGCGACCGGCGAGATCGTCCAGCCGGAAGACCTGGTCTGGGTGAAGATGGCCGCCAGCCCGTCGGACGCCCCGCGCGACGCCGACGACGTCATCGGCATGACCGTCAAACGCCCGCTGCGCCAGGGTTCGGCCGCCAGCCTCCGCGACGTCTCGACCCCGCAAGTCATCAAGGCGGGCGAAATCGTCGCAGTCACCTACGAGGACGCCGGCGTGGCGCTGACCTTGCAAGGCAAGGCCATGGCGGCGGCGGCCATCGGCGAGAGCCTGATGGTCCAGAACACCGCCAGCAAGAAGATCATCGAGACCGTGGTCACCGGACCCGGCTCGACCGCCGTCGGCCCGCAGGCGATGCGCCTGAAGGCCAACCGTAACCAAACGCTGCGCTACGCCGCTCGTTGAGAAGGTCACACACGATGCGCCCCGCCCTCGCCGCCCTCCTGCTGCTCGCCCCGCTGGCCGCCTGCTCCACCGTCACCGAAGCCGTGAAGGGCCCCGAGCTGGCCCCCGTCGGCTATCCGGCCCAACTGGCCCCGATGACCCAGCAATACGCCGTTCAGCCCCAGGCCGCCTCGGCCAACTCGCTGTGGCGCACGGGCGCCCGCACCTTCTTCAACGACCAACGCGCCAGCAAGGTCGGCGACATCGTTACGGTCAACATCGACATCGACGACAGCGCCAACACCAAGAACCAGAGCTCGTCTTCGCGCACCTCGAACAGCAATCTGGGCGTGCCGAACTTCCTGGGCCTGGAATCCAGCCTCGGGAAAATCCTGCCGGGCGGCTACGACCCCGCCAACATGATCAACACCAACTCGGGGTCGTCCAACGCCGGCGCCGGCGCGGTGAACCGCTCGGAAAAGATCAGCCTGACCATCGCCGCCGTCGTCTCGGGCGTCCTGCCCAACGGCAACCTGGTCATCCAGGGCACCCAGGAAGTGCGCACCAACGCCGAGCTGCGCCAGCTGACCGTCGCCGGCATCGTCCGCCCGGAAGACATCTCGTCGGCCAACACCATCAAGCACACCCAGATCGCCGAAGCCCGCATCAGCTACGGCGGCCGCGGCGACATCAGCCGCGTCCAGAAGGTTCCGGGCGGCCAGGCCCTGGTCGAGAAGTTCTCGCCGTTCTGACGATTGACCCAGGTCGGCGCGAGCCGGCCTGGACACGCTTGATCGGGCGGCCGCGCGGGACCAGATTACCGGGGTCACACGCCGCCCGGAGCCGACCTCATGAGCCTGCGCGCCCGCGCCTTTTCAGCCTTGGTCGGCGCCGTCCTGGTTTCGGCCGCCCTGCCCGCCGCCGCTTCCGCCCAGCCGTTCACGGGTCCCATGGGCGTGTCCGGACGATGGGCGATCGACCTGTCGCGCTCGAAATTCAATCCTTTGACCGGCCCGCCGCCGCTGAGCGGTGAGCTGGACGTCACCATCGACGACGGAAAAAGCCTCGCCTGGACGCTGGTGGAGGTGGACGAGGCCGGTGTCGCCGCCCTCCAGTTCGCCCACGCCGTCCTGGACGGCCCCACGACCCAGGCCGTGGTCAATCTGAACCAGGTGACCATCAGCGTGCAGAGGGTCGGACAGGCCGCCGTCACCGTCACGACCCACGGCAAGGAAGGCTCTCGCCGCCAGTCGATGAAGGTCACCCGAACCGATCCCGACACCCTGCTGGTCGAACAGGACATCGACGGCCAACCGGGCCCGGCGGACCAGACCCTGATCTTGGTTCGAGTGAAGTAGGCAAATTTGTCGTCTGCTGGGCTGTCGGCCGTCCGCCACCGGATATTTATCAAGCCAGACGCCAAGGCGACGCCGATCCGCGGGGACGTGCCCGCCCCTACCAGCGACCTGGAAAATAGCCGCGCCGCCCGGAGGCGGCGCGGCCGGAACTCACCAGTTGAACATCGTCCCGTCTTCCAGGCGATTCACCGGTAGATAGGCCCGCTTGTAGGGATACTGCTCGGCCAGGACCTCGTCGATGTCGACGCCCAGGCCGGGCTTATCGCCTGGATGCAGCAGGCCGTCCTCGAAGCTGTAGGCGTGCGGGAACACCGCGTCAGTCTCGGGTGTATGGCGCATGTATTCCTGCAGGCCGAAGTTCGGGATCGACATGTCGAAGTGCAGGGCCGCGGCCATGGTCACCGGCGACAGGTCGGTGGCGCCGTGGCAGCCGGTGCGCACATGGTGCAGGTCGGCAAAGGCGGCGATCTTCTTCAGGTTGGTGATGCCGCCCGCGTGCAGGACCGTGGCCCGCAGGTAGTCGATCAGCTGCTCCTGGATCAGGATGTTGGCGTCCCAGACGTGGCTGAAGATCTCGCCCACCGCCAGCGGCGTGGTGGTATGCTGGCGCATCAGGCGGAAGCCGGCCTGGTTCTCGGCGGGCACGGCGTCCTCGAGCCAGAACAGGCGGTAGGGTTCCAGGTCCTTGCCCAGGCGCGCCGCCTCGATCGGCGTCAGACGATGGTGGACGTCATGCAGCAGGTGCACGTCCCAGCCCAGCGCCTCGCGCGCGGCGGCGAACAGCTTGGGCGCGTGGTTCAGGTATTTGGCCGTCGACCAGACGTTCTCGGTGGGCAGGTCGTTGTCCGCCGGCTCGTAGAACATCTTGTCGCCCGAGACCCCGTAGGTGCTGGCCAGTCCCGGCACGCCGGTCTGCAGGCGAATGGCCTTGTAGCCCATGGCCTTGTACTTCTGGGCCTCGGCGATCGTGTCCTCGATGGTCTCGCCGTTGGCGTGGCCGTAGACCGTGACGCCCTCGCGGCAGGCGCCGCCCAGCAGCTGGTAGACCGGCAGGCCGGCGACCTTGCCCTTGATGTCCCACAGCGCCATGTCGACAGCCGCCAGCGCGGTCATGCCCACCGGGCCGCCGCGCCAGTACGAACCACGGTAGAAGAACTGCCAGATGTCCTCGATGCGATGGGCGTCGCGTCCGATCAGGCAAGGAATCATGTGGTCGCGCAGATAGCTGACCACGGCCATTTCACGGCCGTTGAGCGTAGCGTCGCCGACGCCGGTTACGCCGTCCGAGGTGGTGATCTTCAGGGTGACGAAGTTCCGTCCCGGACAGGTGACGATGACCTTGGCGTCGATGATCTTGAGCATGGAGTGTTGGTCTACCTTAGTCGCGTAAGTGGCCTGACCAATCCATAGACAACATATTACAAATGCGCCAGTGCGACGTGGCGTCTTTTGCGGGCATGCTCTAGTCTGCCCCGTCCCCGACGAGGCTCGCGGGGGTGGGAAAGTCGCATGACCACATCGACCGCAGAAACTCGCAAGCTCTACCAGCAGGTCGCCAACGCGATCGCGGAATCGATCCGTGAAGGCGCCTTCCAGGCGGGGCATCGCCTGCCCTCCGAGCGCGACCTGGCCGAGGAGTACAAGGTCAGCCGCCCTACCGTGCGCGAGGCGATGATCGCGTTGGAAATTCGCGGCCTGGTCGAGGCCCGCCACGGCTCAGGCGTCTATGTCACCGAGGCCGCGCCGGTCGAGGTCCCCGCGCCTGAACTGGACATCGGCGCCTTTGAACTGACCGAGGCCCGCCGCTTGATCGAGGGCGAGTCCTGCGCCCTGGCCGCCACCACCATCACCGACCAAGAGCTGGTCGACCTCGAAAGGATCCTCGACGACATGGTCGAGGAGAACGAGCACGACGTGCGCGGCGACCTGGCCGACCGCCGGTTCCACGTCACCATCGCCCGCGCCACCCGCAACAGCGCCCTGGTCACTGTGATCGAGAACCTGTGGGACCTGCGCTACAAGTCGCCGCTGTGCCGCGCCATGCTGGAGCGCGCCCGCCAGGTGGGCGTGCGGCCGCTGATCGACGACCACCAGGAAATCCTCAGCGCCCTGAAGGCCCGCGACCCCAAGGAAGCGCGCAACGCCATGCGCGAACACCTGGGCCGGGTGATCGACAACCTGCTGACCGCCACCGAGATCGACGCCATGCAGCAGGCCCGCAGCGAAGTCGCCGCCCGCCGCAACGAACTGGCGCGCCGCTCGCTGATCTGAGCGCGATCCCCGAATCGAATTCTGGAGGATGGGCGGCTGGAGGGAAGGCTCCAGCCGCCCGTCGCCGGCCGGCCCCGGGAGGAGGTGCGATGAAGGACAAGTTCATCGCCAAGCCGACGAGGTTCGTCTGCGCGGAGCATAGCTCAGCCACGACCCGATGCAAGACAATTGGCCTGACCATTTAGAGTGCGTCGCGCAATCTCGGTCAGACCGATTTCCCGAACGACGCTTGAGTACGCTCTATTGACTTGACCAACAGCTGGTCCGCCCCTGCACTTGCGGAGACGCGGCGACAGAAGTCACGCGCGAAGGGGGAAACGCCATGCGGACCAGCCTGATCACCGCCCTTGCTTTCGTGTTCCTGATGACCGGCGCGGCTACAGCGGCGCCCGCCGCCTCCAAGCCGGCGGCCGAAGCTGGAATCGTCACGACCCAGGCCCTGGCCCAGGGACGACGGGTCGCGGCTTGGCAGCTGAGCCACATGGACAATTTCGACTACACGCGCGGCCATCGCGCCACGCCGGATCCGCGCGGTTGGGTGCAGGGCGCTTTTCTCGTTGGGCTGACGGCCTTCGCCGATCGGGCGGAAGACGCGGCCCTGGTCCAAGCCGTCCGAGACCATGGCGCCAAGCAGGGCTGGAACCTGGGCCGCCGCCCGCTTCACGCCGACGATCACGTCGTGGGTCAGGCCTGGTTGTGGACGTATGGCCGCGACCGCGACCTGGCCCAGATCGCCCCCTTGCAGGCTCGCTTTGACGCCATTCTGGCCGATCCGCCAAAGCCGACCTGACCTTCATCGACGGAACCGAGACCCAGCCCTGCCAGACCCGCTGGTGCTGGAGCGACGCCCTGTTCATGGGCCCCGCCACATGGACCGGGCTGACGCGTGCGACGGGCGACTCGCGCTACGCCGCCTACGGCGACAAGGAGTTCTGGACCACCACCGACTGGCTGCTCGACAAGCAGGAGGGTCTTTATTATCGCGACAGCCGTTATTTCGACCGTCGCGACGACCAGGGACGCAAGATCTTCTGGAGCCGCGGCAACGGCTGGGTCTATGCCGGGATCGTGAACATCCTGAAGATCCTGCCCGCCGACCATCCGTCGCGGCCTCGCTACGAAGCGCTGTTCCGCCGCATGTCGGACAAGCTGGTCGCCTTGCAGAAGCCGGACGGCTACTGGCCCGCTTCGCTACTGGCGCCCGAGAACAGCCCGCCGGAAACCAGCGGCACAGGCTTCTTCGTCTATGGACTGACCTATGGCCTAAACCACGGCCTGCTGAAGGGCTCCAAATACGAGTCCGCCATGACCAAGGGCTGGGCCGCCCTGACGGCCGCCGTTCAGCCTGACGGCAAGCTGGGCTGGGTGCAGCAGATCGGTTACGCCCCCGACCACGTCTCGGCCGATGACACCCAGCTGTACGGCGTGGGCGCTTTCCTGTTGGCGGCCTCCGAGGTCGCGGCGATAAACGAACCCAAGCGCCCACCGCGTCGTTGAGACTCCATGGCCGAGACCGTGAACATCGTCTGCCCGCACTGCGACGCCACCAACCGTCTGCCCGCCGAGCGCGACGCCAAGGCGGGCAAGTGCGGCCGCTGCGGCCAGCCGCTGTTCACCGGCCAGCCCGTCGACCTGACCACCGCCCGCTTCCGCAAGCATGTGGCGGGCAGCCAGATCCCGATCGTCGCCGACTTCTGGGCGGCCTGGTGCGGCCCGTGCAAGGCCATCGCCCCGATCTTCGCCAGATCGGCCGCCGAGCTGGAGCCTCGCGCCCGGTTCGTGAAGGTCGACGTCGACGCCGAACCGGCGCTAGCCCAGGCCTACGGCGTGCGCGGCATCCCGGCCCTGTTCCTGTTCCAGAACGGCAAGGTCGCGGCCAACCAGGCCGGCCTGCCCGATCCGGGTTTCTTTCGTCGCTGGCTGGACGAACACGCGCCCCTTGGCTGAACCGACGCCGCCGGACCTTTTCGGATCCGCGACGCGTTTCAATGAAAACGTCGGACGACCGCCATGTTCAAAGAACTCGGCCTGCTGGCCCTGCCGCCCCTGGCCCTGATGCTGTCGAACTGTAGCGCTGGCCCATCCCTGCCGCCCGAGCAGGGATACGGCCCAAATCCTACCCTGCCCGCGCCCCGGAAGCAGGCGTTACCGGTCGTCAAGATCGCGCCGGCTGTTCGTTGGGCCGATGGCCAGACGCCCGACGCCGCGCCTGGCTTCGTCGCCACCGCCCTGGCGCGGGACCTTGATCACCCCCGCTGGCTCTATGTTCTGCCCAACGGCGACGTCCTGGTGGCCGAGACCAATGCTCCGCCCAAGCCAGAGGACGGCAAGGGCCTGAAGGGCTGGTTCCAGAAGGTGATCATGAGCCGCGCCGGCGCCACCGTGCCCTCGGCCAACCGCATCACCCTGCTGCGCGACGCCAACAACGACGGCGTGATGGAGGCCCGCACCACCTTCCTGTCGGGCCTCAATTCGCCTTTCGGCATGGCGCTGGTGGGCGACACCTTCTACGTGGCGGACAGCGACGCCTTGCTGGCCTTCCCCTACCAGGCCGGCCAGACCCAGATCACCGCCGCGCCGCGCAAGGTCGCCGACCTGCCGGCCGGCCCGATCAACCACCACTGGACCAAGAACGTCATCGCCAGTCCGGACGGTTCGAAGCTGTACGTGACCGTCGGTTCCAACAGCAATGTCGGCGAGAACGGCATGGCCGCCGAGGAACGCCGTGCGGCGATCCTGGAGATTGACCCCGCCACCGGCGCGACCCGCGTGTTCGCCTCGGGCCTGCGCAATCCGGTCGGCATGAGCTGGCAACCCGCCAGCGGAGCCCTGTGGACCAGCGTCAACGAGCGTGACGAGATCGGCAACGACCTGGTCCCCGACTACATGACCTCGGTCCAGGACGGCGGCTTCTATGGCTGGCCCTACAGCTACTACGGCCAGACCGTGGACGCCCGGGTGAAGCCCCAGCGGCCAGATCTGGTGGCCAAGGCGATCAAGCCGGACTACGCGCTGGGCGCCCACACGGCCTCGCTGGGCCTGACCTTCTACGACGCCGACGCCTTCCCAGCCCGCTACAAGGGCGGAGCCTTCATTGGCCAGCATGGCTCGTGGAACCGCAAGCCGGTCAACGGCTATCGCGTGGCCTTCGTGCCGTTCGTGAATGGGAAGCCATCCGGTCCGGCCGAGCCGTTCCTGACCGGCTTCCTCGACGCCAAGGGCCAAGCCCTGGGCCGCCCGGTCGGCGTGGCGGTCGACAGGTTCGGCGCCCTGCTGGTGGCCGACGACGTTGGCAATACGGTCTGGCGCGTGGCGGCCAGCGGGCCGCCGCCCTCCCCCAAGCCCGCGCCTTAAGCCGTCGCCGCCTCGTCGGCGCCCACCTCGCGCGGCGGGGCGTTGAAGACCGACTCGTCCAGTATGCCCTCACGCTTGGCGACAATCGTCGGGACCAAGGCTTGGCCGGCGACGTTCACGGCCGTGCGGCCCATGTCGAGGATCGGGTCGATGGCCAGCAGCAGGCCCACGCCTTCCAGCGGCAGGCCCAGGGTCGAGAGCGTGAGGGTCAGCATGACCACCGCCCCCGTAAGGCCCGCCGTGGCCGCCGAGCCCAGCACCGAGACGAAGACGATCAGCCCGTAGTCGGTCAGGGCCAGCGGCAGATGGTAGAACTGGGCGATGAAGATCGCCGCCACGGCCGGGTAGATCGCCGCGCAGCCGTCCATCTTGGTCGTCGCGCCCAGCGGCACGGCGAAGGCGGCGTAGGCGCGCGGCACACCCAGGCGGGTCTCGGCCAGGCTCTCGGTCACCGGCAGGGTCCCGATGGACGAGCGCGAGACGAAGCCCAGCTGGATGGCCGGCCAGGCGCCGGCGAAGAAGCGCAGCGGGTTCAGGCCGTTCAGCGCCAGGATCGTCGGATAGACCACGAACAGCACCAGGGCGAGGCCGATATAGATCGCGCCGGCGAAGGCGCCCAGCTGGCCAAGGGTCGTCCAGCCGTATTGCGCCACGGCGTTGCCCAGCAGGCCGACGGTGCCGACCGGCGTCAGCCGGATCACCCACCACAGCACCTTGCGCACCACGGCCAGGGCCGAGGCGTTGAAGGCGAGGAAGCCCTCGCCCGCCGGCCCGACCTTGATGGCGGCCACCCCGGCCACCAGGGCCAGGACCAGGATCTGCAGCACGTTGAACGAGGCGGAGGTGGTCGCCACGCCGTCGACGATCTTGGTCGAGGCCTGCAGACCGAGCATGTTGGACGGGATCAGGCCCGTCAGGAAGTCCAGCCACGATCCGGTCGTGCGCGGAGCCGTGGCCGCGGCCAGGTCGACCACCGCATGCTCGCCCGGACGCAGGACCAGGCCCAAGGCGATGCCGATGGCCACGGCGATCAGGGCCGTGATGGCGAACCATAGCAGCGTGCGCCAGACCAGACGCGCGGCGTTCTGCAGCTCGCGCAGATTGGCGATGCTGGCGACAATGGCGGTGAACACCAGCGGCGGCACCAGCACGCGCAGCAACTGGACAAAGATCGCCCCCACCTGATGCAGGGTCTCGGCCAGGGCATAGCCGGGCTGCCCCTCGGCGGGTCCCAGCGAGCGGGCCAGCAAACCCAGCCCAAGGCCCACGACCATGGCGACCAGCACCTGGACGCCGAAGCCGCCGATGAAACGTCCGGCCTTCCTGGAAGGCGCGGTCGGGGAAGTCTCGGCCTGAACCATACTGAACCTCGCGAAGGCCCGAGCCCGGGCCTTCCTACACAACGCATCAAGGCCCGCCGGATCCAGCCTGACGGGCCATCTTGCCCCGGGTTCTGGCGCCGCCGGGTCGAAACGCCCAACCAGAATTCATGAGGGCGCGATCAACGCATCTGGATCGACCAGATCGCGCAAGACGGCGCCCGGCGTCGGCGTGTCACATGGCCAACGCCCCGCCGCCGGCTCTAGAAGGAAGCCGGTCGCAGCTTCCAGTACCCAGGGATTCCCATGAGCCTGTCCTTCCTCATCGGCGCCGTCATCGGCTCGGGCGTCTTCATCCTGCTGGGTCGCGAGCCCGCCCAGAAGCTGGTCGAGGCCGTTCAGGCCCGCATCGGCAAGCTTCGCTGAAAGCGGCCGGAAGCAACGCGCGGCCGATGTGAAAGTCTTCGTCGCGCTTCATGACAAAACACGCAAGCGTGTTCGGAACGAAAGTCTTGGCGAACGCCTTTACTTCGCATCGGCGCGCGGCTCGCACGCCTTTTGATGCCAAGGAGGCGTACATGTCTATTCTTGCGTGGATCGTGCTCGGCCTCGTGGCCGGCTTTATCGCCAGTAAGCTGGTCAGCCGCTCGGGCGGCAGCCTGGTGGTGGACCTGGTGCTCGGGATCGTCGGCGCCGTCGTGGGCGGTTTCCTGTTCAACCAGTTCGGCGCCGCAGGCGTTTCGGGCCTGAACCTCTACAGCCTGCTGGTCGCCGTAATCGGCGCGGTCGTCGTCCTGGCGATCTACCATGCCTTCACCGGTCGCCGAGCGCTATAACGCGTCGACCGACCACGGAAACAGCGCCTTCGGCCCAGCCGGAGGCGCTTTTCTTTTATCTGCTTGGCTTGAAAAGCTCAGGTATCGACGGCTTGGCGCAGCATCTTCAGCGCCACCCGCAGGCACTCTATGCGCAGGGGGCCGCGGCCGATCTCGCCGAATTCGGCCCGACGATGATGGGTGTAGCCGCCGCGCCTGGCGCAGGCGAAATGGACCAGGCCGCCGGGCCGTTCGGGATCTCCGACGTCCTCGGCCCAGCCCGTGATCGACACCGCCACATCGGCCTTCGAGCGTTTGAGCGCGCCCTCCGCCATGGCGATCGCCGTCGGCTGCGAAACCGCCCCGCCGTGCGGCAGGAATGACGGCGGCACCTCCAGCAGCTCGATCTTGGCCTCGTCCGTATAGACCACGAAGCCGCGCTCGAACGCGTGCGAACATCCCGGCACGTCGGTAAGCAGGGAAGCCAGCAGCCCGCCGGTGCAACTCTCGGCCGTCGCTAAGGTCAGCTCATGCGAACAGGCGGCCTCGAGGACCGCCCGCGTCAGTTCGTCGATATCCGCCGGCAGGATCGGGTCAAGCGCCTCGGCCATGGACTCTCCAGGAGACGCGGGAGGGCCCGAAGGCCCTCCCGACAGGTCAGTTCGGCTTGCCGCCCATCTGGGCCATCAGCTCTTCCTTGCGGGCCTTCAAGCGCTCGCCCATGGCCTCGAGGTCCTCGTCGCCCTTCTTGGCCTGGGAGAACAGACCGCCGGGCTGCTCCTCCTCCTTGACGTGGTGCTTGATGTATTCGCCCAGCACCTTGACCTTGGCGTCGTAGAATTCGTCGCTGGGCTTCATGCCCTCGATCTCGGCGATCAGCTTCTTGGCGCTGTCGTGCTCGACATAGGCCTCGTCCAGCAGGTCGTCCTCGACGTCGCCGCGCTCTTCCGGATAGAGGATCTCCTCCTCGATCTGGGTGTGGACCTTGAGGGCCAGGGCGATCTTGTTGAAGAGGGCCAACTTTTCGGCGTCTTCCTCCAGCTGTTCGTACTCGTCGAACCAGCCTTCGACTTCGCGGTGATCCTTCTTCAGAAGGGTGATGGCCAGCGGGTCGCGGCGACCGGTGCGGCGCGTGCGACGCGGCTTGGCGGACTTGGTCTTGGACGTGCTCTTGGCGGCGGTCGCCATGTCGTCTCTCCCTGAATGCTTGTTCGCCGAAGTCGGCGGTTCACAAAACACTTCGCGACAGACGGTGTTCCCGATCGAAGCTTTGGATCATCAAAGTTGCCTGGAGCGCGTCGACTTCCCGACCGAAGTATTCGCGAACAATTCTCAACAAGACATCATCGAGCATGAAAAAGCCCGGGCGCGAGGCACCCGGGCTCGTTCGTTCAGGATCGCCTGGAGCCTTAGTGGCCGCCGACGACCTCTTCCTGGATCTCGTGCACCTTGGCGCCGCGCGCCACGAAGGCGAACCACAGGACATAGACGTAGCAGACCAGCGGGGCGATGAAGCCCATCGAGATCGACCCGGTCATCTCCTCGATCTTGGCGAAGGCCAGCGGCAGGAACGCGCCGCCCACGATCGCCATGCACAGCAGGCCCGACGTCGCCGAGGTCGGGGCCGACGAGCGCTGCAGGGTCAGGGTGAAGATGGTCGGGAACATGATCGAGTTGAACAGGCCGATCAGCAGCGCCGCGAAGGCCGGGATCAGCCCGCTGGTCAGCGGCGCGTTGGCGAGCAGCAGGTTCACAGTGCCGGCATGGGCGGTTGGGGTCATGTCCTTGGTGAAGATCACCACCAGACACAGGGCGATGGCGCCCACGGCCACCAGGCCCAGCAGGAAGTAGTCCTTGACCACCTTGAGCAGGGCCGAGCCGCCGAAACGGCCGATCATGGCGAACACCATGTAGAAGGTGGTCAGCTTGCCGGCCTGTTCCGACGGAATGTCCAGGATGCGGGTCTGCTCCAGGAACAGCAGCAGGTGCAGCGAGATCGCCACCTCGGCGCCGACATAGAGGAAGATGCCGATCGCGCCCAGGTTCGCCCACTTGGAGGTCAGGGCGGTGAACGGATTGACCAGGTGGCCGGTCTTCGGCGCGGCGGCCGTGATCCGATGACGAACCAGGAAGATCAGCAGGATGAACAGGGCCAGGCCCACGCCGATGGCGAAATAGACGTTCGAGACGAAGCCCAGCGCCTGCTCGCGCAGGGCCTGGGTGATCACGATGTCTTTCTTGAAGATGTCGCCCTTGAGCAGGAAGTTGGCGCCGAACCACAGGCCGCAGGCCGCGCCCAGCGAGTTGAAGGCTTGCGACAGGTTCAGTCGGAATGAGGATTCCTCGGGCTTGCCCATCGAGGCGATCAGCGGGTTGGCGGCCACCTGCAGCAGGGTGACGCCCGAGGCCATGACGAACAGGCCCACCAGGAAGACGCCGAAGACGTGCAGCTTGGCCGCCGCGATGGCGATGAAGCATCCAGCGACGATGCCGCCCAGGCCCACCATCACTGACTTGGCGTAGCCAAGCTTGGAGAGGAACGCCGCCGACGGAAGCGACATGATCCCGTAGGCGATGAAGAAGGCGAAACCGGTCAGGCTGGCTTCGACGGGCGACAACGTGAAGACCGTCTTCATGGTCTTCAGCAGCGGATCCAGGAGATTGGTGACCAGAGCCCAGATGAAAAACAGCGCGGTGATGTAGACGACGGCCAACGCCACGCCTTGTCCCGACTTGGACGCCGCTCCCGATTTCGGAGCCGGCGTCGCACCCATACCTGCCATGTAGTTTCTCTCCCTGTCCGACGTTGCGGGACGCGCCATCCACCCCAACGGTGACAACGTTGTCAAGCGTCGGGAACGAAAAGCGCCTGTTTCAACACGCCGTCGAAGCGCCTCTGGGAACCGATCGTCCGATTCGACGGTTATGCCGAAAACTCCGACAAATCCCCGCCGATGGGAAGACCGCGATGTCGATGATCGCTATTCTGCTGATTTCCGGCCTGGTCACGGTGATCGCCGTGATCGGCTTGGCCGACGCCTTCACCCACCTGCTGTGTTGGTCAGCCCGCTCGCTTAGAGAGCCCGAAGCCCTCCGCGTGGTCAGCCCCTCGACCGACGCGGCTCGTCGGCGACAACTGGCCGGCTAACAGACTCTGCCGTCATCCAGGATGAGCCTGGGCGCCAGGTGAGGATTGGGGCTGGCCATCAGCCTCGGGCGTGCTTGCTCGCAGATCGTCGCGCCGTGGTTCGTCCGGGACCTATGCGGCTTTGCGGCCAGGGGGGCTCGAAACCGCCCACACGTCATGCGCGGCCGCGCCCGCCAGGATGTTGTCGGCGGTCAGCAGTCCGCTGAGCGTCGCGTGGTCGCGCTCGCCGTCGCGATGCAGGCCGTTACGGCCCGCCAGATGCAGGTTCGGGAACTGCATCTTCAGGTCCAGACGGATCATCGCCAGGTGCTCGGCGCATTCTTCGTCTTCGATCGGCAGAATCTTGCGCTGGCGTACGACCCGCGCGTCGGTGATCGCGGTAGGGTCCATCAGCCCCATCACCGCGGCCTCGCGCCAGGCCAGGCCCACCAGGTCGGCGTCGCTGGCGCTCCACAGGCCGTCGCCCTCGAAGCAGAAGTAATCCAGGCCCAGGCAGCTGGCCGCCTCGCCTTCCGGCGCCATGGCCGGCGACCAGGCGCGGTAGTTCTGCACCCGGCCGACCCGCAGGTCGGTGTCGTGGACGTCGATGGCGGTCTCGCGCAGCGGCTTGCGCGTGCGGCCCACCAGGGCGACCGTGATCTGGTCGCGGTACATCAGCTCGCCGGCGTGGAACAGGCTGATCGGCGTTGGCCGCAACATGGTCATCAGCTCGCGCAGCGGCGCGGTCGAGACGACGTGATCGGCGGTTCGCACTTCGTGGGCGCCGTCATCGCGCAGGACAGTGACCGTCCACAGCTTGGCGGCGGCGTCGAACTTCAGGGTCTCCACGCGGCGACCCAGGGCCACTTCACCGCCCAGCGCGACGATCCGATTGGCGCAGGCCCGCCACACCGCGCCGGCGCCCTCGCGCGGATAGCGCAGGCTGGCGCTCGGCTTGTGAGCCCTGGCGCCGCCCGCCGGCGTCTGGTCACTGATCAGGCCCGACACCTTCTCGGCGAAGGGCCGGAACAGCATCGTCGACAGCCGCGACCCGACCCGGTTGCGTATCTCATCGGCGAAGGTCTTCGGGGTCTTAATCGGGCGGATCTTGGCTAGACCGAACGAGGCCAGGCTAGCCAGCGCGCCTCGCAAGCCCAGGTGCGTCAGGGTCTCCAGGCTCTTCAGCGGATAGGCGTAGAAATGTTCGCGGTGATAGATGCGCGCCGTCCGCGGCCGCTCCACGAAGCCGTCGGGCAGCAGCTCGGACCACAGGTCCAGCACGCGTGCGGAGCCCGAGGCGTAGGCCTCGCCGCTCAGGTCGATACGGAAGCCGTTGTGGTTGATGGTGCGGCTGGAACCGCCGATCTCATGCGGATCCATCTCCAGCACGGCGACCTCGCGCCCAGCCTTCGCCAGGACATAGGCGGCGGTCAGGCCGGCCGGCCCGGCCCCGACCACCAAGGTTTCGACGTGCTGCCCCATGACGCGATGATCCCCCCGTTCGAGGACCATCGTCGCGCGATAAGGTTAAGGACCGCCTCGCCGGAGGTGTTGAACCGGCCCAAAACGCGAGCGTGAGGCGCTATGTCGCGCCTCTCCCCGTCAGGCCAACTGGTCCCCGATCGGCAAGGTGCGGATTCGCTTGCCGGTCGCCGCGAAGATCGCGTTGACCAGGGCGGCCGGCGCTGGCGGCAGGGCCGGCTCGCCCAGGCCCGTCGGCGGGTTGTCGCTGAGCACGAAGTGCACCTCGACGTCCGGCGCCTCGGCCAGGCGCAACATCGGGAAGTCGCCGAAATTGCTCTGGATCACGGCGCCGTTCTCGATCGTCACCTGCTGGTTCAGCGCGCTGCCGATCCCGTCCAGGACCGAACCCTGCACCTGCTGCTCGGCGCCGTTCGGGTTGACGATCTGCCGGCCGACATCGACCGCCGCCCACGCTTTGCGGATGGTCAGCGCGCCATCGGCCACGGCCGCCTCGACGACCACCGCCACATAGCCTCGGTGGCTGTAGTGGCACGCCACGCCCAGCCCGACGCCTTTCTCGGTCTTGCGGCCCCAACCCGAGACCTCGGCGACCTTGTCGAGCACGCCGCGCATGCGGCCGGTGTGGAAGCTGTCGCCCCGGCCCGGCTCGCCGATCAGGCGTGGCGCGCCCAGCAGCTTGCGACGGAACTCCACCGGATCAGCGCCGGCCGCGTGGGCGACCTCGTCGATGAAGCCCTGGAACACGAAGCCGTAGGCGTTGTTGCCAGGCGCCCGCAGCCAACCGGTCGGCACGCCCAGCGGCATGACCGAGACGTCCTGGGCGTAGTTCTCGACAGCGCCGAACGGAAACTGCGTGCCGCCGATATTGGCCGCGCGGGCGAACTTCTCGCCTTCGCCGAAGGTGACGAAGTGGTTGCGCCAGGCGGTGAGGCCGCCCTGGGCGTCCAATCCCGCCGTCAGCCGGTGGTAGCCGGCCGGGCGGTAGAAGTCGTGCTGGATGTCGTCCTCGCGGGTCCACAGCAGCTTGACCGGCGCCCCGACCGTTTTGGAGATCCACGCCGCCTCGACCATGAAGTCGTTCATCAGCCGCCGGCCGAAACCGCCACCGCTGCGGGTGAAGTGGATGGTGATGTCCTCGGGCTTGACCCCCAGGGTCTTGGCCACCAGGTCGCGGCCGCTTTCGGGGTTCTGGGCCGGCGCCCAGATCTCGACCTTGCCGTCCTTGAAGCTGGCCGTGCAGTTCTGCGGCTCCAGGGTGGCGTGGGCGTTGAACGGATAGCTGTAGTCGGCCCTGACCACCTTGGCCGCGCTCTTCAGGGCCGCGTCGACGTCGCCGACGGTCTTCAGATTGCGATGCGGCGGCTGGCCGTGCAGCTCGGCGGCCTTTGCGGCGAAGCCGGCGCTGCTTTGGCCGCTGGTCGGATGGTCGGCCCAGGTCACCGTCAGGGCGTCGCGGCCCTTGCGCGCCTGCCACCAGGTGTCGGCGACCACAACGACGCCGCCGAGCAGGCCCTCCAGCTCGGTCCCGCCGTCCACCACGAAGACATGGCGCACGCCCTTGACGGCCTTGGCGGACGCAAGATCGACCTTGGCCACCTTGGCGGCGAACACGGGCGCCTTGAGGAAGGTGGCGTACAGCATGCCCGGCAGGCGCACATCGATGCCGAACAGCGGCTTGCCCGTGACGATGGCGGGCGTGTCCGACTGCGGCTGGGCCTTGCCGATGATGCGATAGGCCTTGGGATCCTTCAGGGTCACGCTCTTGGGATCAGGCGCGGCGAGGCCGGCGGCGGCCTGGGCCAGCTCGCCGTAGGAAGCGCGGCGCTTGCCGGCCTTGTCGATCACGAAGCCGGGTTCGGTCGTCAGGTCCGCGGCGGCGACCTTCCAACGCTGGGCCGCGGCCTGGATCAGCATTGCGCGGCCCACCGCCCCCACCCGGCGCATCGGTTCCCAGTCGTCTGGGGTGGAGGTGCTGCCGCCGGCCGACTGCTCGCCGAAAACCTTTTCGTCGACGGGCGACTGCTCGATGCGAACCTTCGCCCAATCGACGTCCAGTTCCTCGGCGATCAGCATCGGCATCGAGGTCTTGATCCCCTGCCCGATCTCCGGCCGCTTGGCGGCGATGGTCACCACCCCGTCCGGCGCGATGCGGACGAAGGCGCTGAAGGGGTTGGCTCCCACCCCGCCTTGCGCCCGGACCAGGCCTGGCAGGCTGAACGACAGCATTAGCCCGCCGCCGGCCGCCACGCCGGTCTTCAGGAACAGGCGGCGGGACGGGTTCTCCAGGATCGCGTCCATGCTCACGCCTCCACCTGGCCCGAGGCCGCCTTGATGGCCTTGCGGATGCGGATGTACGTGGCGCAGCGGCAGAGATTGCCGTTCATGGCCGCGTCGATCTCGTCGTCGGTGGGCTTGGGCGCGGCGGCCAGCAGGGCCGTGGCCGACATGATCTGGCCGGCCTGGCAGTAGCCGCATTGCGGCACGTCGATGGCCTTCCAGGCCTCCTGCACCTTGGCCCCGACGGGGTTCGCGCCGACGCCCTCGATGGTGGTCACCGCCTTAGCGCCCACCCGGGCCAGCGAGGTGACGCACGAACGCATGGCCACGCCGTCGATGTGCACGGTGCAGGCGCCGCACATGGCCACGCCGCAGCCGTACTTGGTGCCGACCAGCCCCAGCACGTCGCGCAGCACCCAGAGCAGCGGCGTATCGGGGTCGGCGTCCACCATGTGGACCTGACCGTTGACCTTCAAGCTCGTCGACATTCCGCTACTCCCGAACCGGCGCGCGCCCAGAGTGCCAAAGGCTTTGGGCCGCGACCAGAGGGCTCGTCCTCGACAAAGCTGTCACAAAACCGTCACGCGGGGCTTGAACGCGGCCGGCTTCCGTGGTTCCGCTCCGCCGCTTCGGACGTTCCGTGCAAGGACGTGCGCCAATTCCACGCTTCGAACAGAGGATGAAGCGACCATGCTGGGCTTGTTCCGGGCCGTTATGCCCAAGGAAGACCGCTTCTTCGACCTGTTCGCGCAGCACGCCGCGACCCTGGTGGCGGGCGCCAAGGCGCTTCGCGACCTGATGGAGGGCGGCGACGGCGTCGAGGCCGCCAGCGCCCGCGTCTATCAGCACGAGGAAGAGGCCGACGAAATCACCCGCCAGGTGATGGGCGCGGTCCGCCGCAGCTTCATCACCCCGTTCGACCGCAGCGACATCCAGGACCTGACCACCTCGCTGGACGACGCCATCGACCAGATGCGCAAGACCGCCAAGGTCGTCAGCCTGTTCGAGGTCAAGACCTTCGAGCCGCAGATGCGCGAGATGGCCGAGATCATCGTCAAGGCCGCCGAGCTGACGGTCGAGGCCGTGGCCCTGCTGCCGGATATGCGCAAGAATGCCCAGCGCCTGACCGACCTGGCCGTCCGGGTGACCCAGATCGAGGAGCAGGCCGACCAGATGTACGACCAGGGCCGCAAGGCGCTGTTCCTGGCCAACCGCACCGGTGACCCGATGAACTTCATCGTCGGCGTCGACATCTACAGCCACCTGGAAAAGGTGGTCGACCGCTTCGAGGACGTCGCCAACCGCATCAGCGGCATCGTGGTCGAGCAGGTCTAGTGGACTCGACGCTTTTCATCCTGGTGTTTCTGATCGTCGTCGCCCTGGCGTTCGACTTTCTGAACGGCCTGCACGACGCGGCGAACTCGATCGCCACGATCGTCTCGACGCGGGTGCTGTCGGCCAAGTGGGCCGTGCTCTGGGCGGCCTTCTTCAACTTCATCGCTTTCCTGTTCTTCGGCCTGCACGTGGCCAAGACCGTGGGTTCGGGGATCATCGACCCGCACCTGATCAGCGACCGCCTGATCTTCGCGGCCCTGATGGGCGCGATCAGCTGGAACCTGATCACCTGGTGGGCGGGCATCCCGTCCTCCAGCTCTCACGCCCTGATCGGCGGCCTGGTCGGCGCCTCGGTGGCCAAGGTCGGCGGTTTCAGCGCCGTGCAGTGGGCCGGCCTGAGCAAGACCGCGGCGGGCATCGTCGTGTCGCCCCTGTTCGGCTTCTTGCTGGCCCTGTTGCTGGTGCTCCTCGTCAGTTGGACCTTCCTGAAAAGCTCGCCGTTCTTCGCCGACCGGGTGTTCCGCAAGCTGCAGTTCATCTCTGCGGCGCTTTACTCGCTGGGCCACGGCGGCAACGACGCCCAGAAGACCATGGGTATCATCGCCGCCCTGCTGTTCGCCCACGGCGCCACCGGCGCGCCCGGAACCATCCCGCTGTGGGTGGTGCTGTCGTGCCAGGCCGCCATGGCGTTCGGGACCCTGTTCGGCGGCTGGCGCATTGTTCACACCATGGGCAGCAAGATCACCCGCCTGACCCCGATGCAGGGCTTCTGCGCGGAGACCGGCGGGGCGATCACCCTGTTCCTGGCGACCCATATTGGCGTTCCGGTCTCGACGACTCACACGATCACGGGCGCTATTGTCGGCGTCGGCGCCTCGCGCCGGGTTTCAGCCGTCCGCTGGGGCGTCGCCAAGAGCATCGTGACCGCCTGGATCGTCACCCTGCCCGCGGCCGGCCTGGTCGCGGCGGTGTTCTACTATCTCGGATTCTGGATGAAGTGACCGATACGGCGAGCGCCAAGCAGGGGGGGAAGTCCGGACAACGGCGCCGTCAGGTCGCCGCCCTGCCCTGGCGCGTCGACGCCGTCGCCGGTCTCCAGATCCTGCTGGTCTCGTCCCGCGAGACCCGCCGCTGGGTGATCCCCAAGGGCTGGCCGATGAAGGGCAAGTCCAATCCCCGGGCCGCCGCCCAGGAAGCCTACGAGGAAGCCGGCCTGGACGGCCGCATCGAAACCCGCCCCATCGGCGAGTACCCCTATCTGAAGCGTCTCAAAAGCGGCGCCGCCCGTCCGGTGACGGTCGACGTCTATCCGCTGGAAGTCACCGGCGAACACGCGATCTGGCCCGAAAAGGGCCAGCGCACCCTGCAATGGATGTCGCCGGTCGAGGCCGCCCTGGCGGTGCAGGAGCCGGAGCTTCGCGACCTGATCGCCCGCTTCGCCAAGGTCGACCTGCCCGCCGAGGAACGCCCGGCGCCCGCCCCCGCGCCGACGCCGGTGCGCGTGGCCCTGACACGTCTGCGTCGGCGCATCAGCGTCCTGTGGGGACGCCGGCGGCGCTGGTCCTGACGGCCAATTCATAAACAGGCTGGGGATAACTCGACAAACACCTGCGCGTTCACTATGTTCTCGTTGTGTTCTGCAACGAGAATCGCCATGCAGCTCTCCCTTGACCTATCGACATCACCGCTTGAAGCCATGCGCGATGAACTGATCAAGGTCTTCGGCCCGCAGCGGCCCACGCGCCGGCTCGACCCGGTGTCGCAACTGGTGCGATCGATGATCGGGGGCCGGACCAAGGACGAGGTTTCCTGGGCGGTGTTCGAGCGACTGCGCGAACGCTTCAAGACCTGGGAAGCGCTCGCCGAGGCCACGGACGCGGAAGTCCTGGACTTGATCCGCCCCGTCACCCATCCGGAGAACAAGGCCCGCTTCCTCCCGCACGCTCTGCGCCTCGTGCAGATCCGCAGCGGCTGGAAGCTGTCGCTGGACCATCTGGCCGAGCTGGAGCTGGACAGCGCCCGATGGTGGTTGCAAGGCCTGCCCGGCGTGGGGGTCAAGGTCGCGGCCTCGGTGCTTAACTTCAGTCCGCTCAACATGCGGGCCCTGGTGGTCGACACCCACGTCCACCGCGTCGCGGTCCGGCAGGGCCTGATCCCCGCCAGCTACGACACCGCCCACGCCTACCGCGCCCTGATGGACATGGTCCCCGACAGCTGGACGGCCGAGGACCTCTACGAGCTGCACTGGCTGATGAAGGGCCTGGGCCAGCTGCTGTGCTCGCTCCACGCGCCCCGCTGCGGGGCCTGTGCACTGAAGGCGTCTTGCCCTCGGATCGGGGTGGAGCGCAGCGCCGACATCCTGGCCTGGCGTCCAAGAGCCTGAACCACCGAGACCGTCGCGCGCTCCTTGGGAATGGTTGACGACATCCGTATCGGCACGGCGGGCTGGGCCGCGCCTCGCAACCTCGATGTCTTTCCCGCCGAAGGCACGGGACTGGAACGCTATGCGGCGGTATTCGACTGCGCCGAGATCAACTCGTCCTTCTATCGGCCGCACCGGCGCACGACGTATGAACGCTGGGCGGCCTCGACGCCGACGGATTTTCGGTTCGCGGTCAAGGTACCCAAGACCATCAGCCACGAACGCCGGCTGGTCGACATCGCCGAACCCCTGGCCCGATTCCTCGATGAGTGCGCCGGACTGGGCGACAAGCTGGGGCCGCTGCTGATCCAGTTGCCGCCCAGCCTGAAGTTCGAGCCCGAGGTCGTGGAGCGCTTCCTCGCTGACTGGCGCAAGGCGACGCCGTCGGCGACGGTGCTGGAGCCGCGCCATCAGAGTTGGTTCGATGCGCCGGCCGACGCCTTGCTGAGGACCTTCGAAGTCGCCCGCGTCGCCGCTGATCCCGCCGTGGTCCCTGCCGCCGCCGAGCCCGGCGGCTGGACCGGTCTGACCTACTGGCGCTTGCACGGTTCGCCGGTGATGTACGCCAGCGCCTACGGCGCGGATTTCCTGAAGGCGCTCGCGGCCCGGATGACCAGAGACGCCTGGTGCATCTTCGACAACACCCGCTCCGGCGCGGCGACGACCGACGCCCTGGCCTTGATCAACCTCCGGCGGCCAGCTCCGTGAAGGTCCTGGTCCCGATCGGATAGCGGCGCCAGTCGTTGAAGTCGAAGTGCCACCACTCCTCGGGATAGACGGTGAAGCCCTCGGCCTCCATCGCCTGGCGCAGGATCGCTCGGCGCGCCCGCTGCGCCGTCGTGCCGCCCACGAAGTCGGCATAGGACCGGGTCGAGAACTCGTCGTAGCGGCCCGGCATCTCGATGGCCTTGCCGGTCTTCAAGTCGTACAGCGTCAGGTCCACCGCGCAGCCGCGGTTGTGGCGCGAACCCTGGGCGGGATCGGCGACGAAGACGTGATCCTCGGGCGGTGTGGCTTCCCAGAACATCCAGGTGACGTACCACGGCCGATACGCGTCGTGGATCAGCAGGCCGTAGCCCTTGGCCGCCAGCGCCTTGTGGATCCGTCCCAACGCCTCGGCCGCCGGACGCTGCAAGTAGGCGGCCGGCTTCTCGTAGAGCGGGATGCCCATGAAATTGTCCGGGCCGGCGTACCAGATGTCGAGCTTGATGCCCGGATCGATCGTGGTCACATCGACCAGCTCGGACGGCAGGCGCTCACCCGTCTCGACCGGCGGGGTCGCGGCCAGGGCCCGCTTGCGCAGGGCGACCGGATCGGCGCGGACGGCCTTGCGGATCCGCTCGCGGGTCTCGGCGCCGAAGTCGTGGAAGGCCAGGGCCTTGCCGTTTAGCCGCAGGCCGCCCGTCTCGAGGACCAGCTCGCCCCCGCCATCGACGGCGTAGCGACCACCGCCCAGGGGCGTCAGCCGCGCGGACTTGAAACCCGCGCCGTCGATGTGCAGCGCCCCGTCCTTCTCGAACAGGGTCAGGGGCGCGGCCTTGTCCCCGTACTGGCCGATAGCGGCCCATTCCGCCTTGCTCTGGCCGAACGCCGTCGGAGCGACCAACCCGGCGGCGGCGATGGACAGTACGGATCGTCGAACCAGACCTCTCATCGCCGCTCCCCAAGCTTGGCGTTACTTCATCGTCGGAATGACGAAGGCGCTGTCCTCGAGCTCGCCTTCCGGCCACCGGGCGGTGATCGTCTTGACCTTGGTGTAGAACTTCACGCCTTCGACGCCGTGCTGGTTGGTGTCGCCGAACGCGCTGCGCTTCCAGCCGCCGAAGGTGTGATAGGCCACCGGTACCGGGATCGGCACGTTGATGCCGACCATGCCGACATTGACCCGCGAGGCGAACTCGCGCGCCGCCCGACCGTTGCGGGTGAAGATGGCCACGCCGTTGCCGTACTGGTGCCCGGACGGCAGGGCCAAGGCTTCCTCGAAGCTCTCGGCGCGGACGATCTGCAACACGGGGCCGAAGATCTCTTCCTGGTAGGTCTTCATGCCCTTCTTGACGCCGTCGAACATCGACGGGCCGATGAAGAAGCCCTTCTCGAAGCCCTGCAGGGCGAAGTCGCGGCCGTCGACGACCAGTTCGGCGCCTTCCTCGACGCCGATCTGGATGTAGTCGGCGATCTTGGCGCGGTGGGCGGCGCTGACAACCGGGCCGTAGTGGGCGGCCGCGTCGGTGGAGACGCCCACCTTCAGGGTCTCGATCTCGGCGACCATCCGCTCGCGCAGCTCGTCACCGGTCTTCTTGCCGACGGGAACGACCACCGGCAGCGCCATACAGCGCTCTCCGGCCGAGCCGAAGGCCGCGCCGGAGAGGTCCTTCACCACCTGGTCAAGGTCGGCGTCGGGCAGGACGATGCCGTGGTTCTTGGCGCCGCCCATCGCCTGGACGCGTTTCCCGTGGGCCGTACCGGTCTGGTAGACGTAGTGGGCGATGTCGGAGCTGCCGACGAAGCTGACCGCCTTGATGTCCGGATGGGTCAGGATGGCGTCGACGGCGCTCTTGTCGCCGTGCACCACGTTCAGGACGCCGGCCGGCAGGCCCGCCTCCATCATTAGCTCGGCCAGCTTGACCGGCACGGTCGGATCCTTCTCCGACGGCTTGAGGATGAAGCTGTTGCCCACCGCGATGCTGATGCCGAACATCCACATCGGGATCATGGCCGGGAAATTGAACGGGGTGATGCCCGCGCAGACGCCCAGCGGCTGGCGCATCGAATAGACGTCGATGCCGGGGCCCGCGCCCTCGGTGTATTCGCCCTTCAGGATGTGCGGGATGCCGCAGGCGAACTCGATCACTTCGAGGCCACGCTGGATGTCGCCCTTGGAGTCGGC
>Ga0102591_1001371_pt1 | contig 33848 bp, 12 predicted proteins | sample AraplaCol_mCL_r2_2_FD_76860 | JGI IMG/M metagenome (GOLD analysis project Ga0102591, IMG submission 76860) | Arabidopsis root microbial communities from North Carolina, USA - plate scrape MF_Col_mCL_r2 (SPADES assembly) (version 2) | ecosystem: Host-associated > Plants > Roots > Endosphere...
TGCTGGAAGTGATCCGCAAGTACATCAACGTCGACGCCGAAGCGGTGAAGGTCGATCTGATCGGCGACGGCGAGAGCAAGGTGTTGGACATTTCCGTCGCTTTGCCCGAGAACCCGGCCCAGGCGTAACGCTCCTCCCCCCTGCGAATGCAGGGGGTGAGCGCTGCGGGTTGCGAGGGGTGACGCGTCACCCGTGACGCCAGCATCGATAGCGCCACTACTCCGACTGCCCCTCCCCAGCCCTCCCCTGCATTCGCCGGGGAGGGAGAAAAAGCAATGCTCACGCTCGCCGAAATCGACTTCGAAACCACCGCCACGCTCCTCGCCCGCTACGGCCTGGCGCTGCATCGCATTGCCGATGGCGAGACGATTCCCGGCAGCTACTGGGGCGAATGCGAGGCCGGGCTGATCGGCCACAACGTCTATGCACGCGGCGACACGCCGGTGCATTCGCTGCTGCACGAAGCCGCGCACCTGATCGTCCTGCCGCCCGAACGCCGCGCGCAGGTGCACACCGACGCCACCGATTCCATCGAGGAAGAGGACGCCGTGTGCGTGCTGCAGGCGCTGCTCGGCGACGCGCTGCCGGGCGTCGGTCGCGACCGCGTGCTCGCCGACATGGACGGCTGGGGCTATACCTTCCGGCTGGGCTCGGCGAAGGCGTATTTCGAGAGTGATTCCGACAGCGCGTGGGACTGGCTGCACGTTCGCGGCTTGGCGGATTCGGCGACGCGATCGCTGGCGCTGCCCTGACCGTAGGAGGGTTTCGCAACGCGAAACCCATCGCCGCCACCGTTCCGCCGCGCACGAATGATGGGTTTCGCTAGCGAAACCCATCCTACGAAAGCCCGACGCGGCGCGCTTTGCGCTGCACCGCATCAAATCTTCCTTCCCTTGCGCGCATCCCGCGCCCCCTCTAGCCTTCCGGGGCGCCGTCCGTCCGGGGCGCGCAGTTCATACCGGAGAGAGCCACCATGAAACACGTACGCGCGTTGCTCGCGCTCAGCATCACCGCGGCCGTGCTCGGCCTGGGCGGTTGCAAGAAGGAACCGACCCCGACCACCACGACCACCGGTGCGCCCTCCACCGCGCCGGCCGGCGAAACCGCCGACCAGTTCATCGCCCGGGTGAACGACGAGTACCGCAAGATGTATCCGGAGATGACCGCCGCACAGTGGCTGTCGTCCACCTATATCAACGACGACAGCCAGCTGCTGTCGGCCAAGGCCAACGAGCGCTACCTCGCCCAGCTCAACAACTGGATCGAACAGGCCAAGCGTTTCGAAGGCCAGCAGATGTCGCCCGACACCGCGCGCGCGATCCAGCTGCTCAAGCTCGGCACCGCGATGCCGCCGCCGAAGGATCCGGCCAAGCTCGAAGAGCTGACCAAGATCGCCACGCGTCTTGAAGGCATGTACGGCGCCGGCACCTACTGCACCGGCGAAGGCGACGCGAAGCAGTGCCGCCAGCTCGGCGATCTGGAAGACGTGCTGCGCACCAGCCGCGACTACGACCAGCAGCTCGAAGCCTGGCAGGGCTGGCACACCATCTCCAAGCCGATGCGCCCGGATTACGAGCGCTTCGTCGAACTGGTCAACATCGGCGCGCGCGACATGGGCTTCGCCGATACCGGCGAGATGTGGCGTTCCGGCTACGACATGACGCCGGCCGAAATGGCCACCGAAACCGACCGCCTCTGGGGCCAGGTCAAGCCGCTGTACGAACAGCTGCACTGCTACGCGCGCACGCGCCTTGAAGCCAAGTACGGCAACGATCGCGGCCACGTCGCCGGCAACATGCTGCCCGCGCACCTGATGGGCAACATGTGGCAGCAGGACTGGGGCAACCTGTGGGACATCCTGGCGCCGTATCCGAACGCCAGCGTTCCGGAAATCACCAGCGCGCTGGAATCGCAGTACAACGCCACGCACAACGCGATGCTCGCCAAGCATCCGGGCAAGAATGCGCCGGCGGATCTGGCGCAGATCGAACAGGATGCGCGCCTGGCTTCGGCCAAGCTGATGACCGAGCGAGCGCAGGACTTCTATACCTCGCTGGGCATGCAGAAGCTGCCGGAGAGCTACTGGAGCCGCACGCAGTTCATCAAGCCGCGCGATCGCGACGTGGTCTGCCACGCCAGCGCGTGGGACATGAACATGGCCGGCGACGTGCGCACCAAGATGTGCATCAAGCCGAACGAGGAAGATTTCACGACGATCTACCACGAGCTCGGCCACGTCTATTACTACCTGGCGTACAACAAGCTGCCGCCGCTGTTCCAGCAGGGCGCGCACGATGGTTTCCATGAAGCCATCGGCGACACCATCGTGCTGTCGATGACGCCGAAGTACCTGCAGTCGATCGGCCTGGCAGGCGAGCAGCAGGTCAGCAACGAAGCGGTGGTCAACGCGCAGATGCGCATGGCACTGGCGAAGGTCGCGTTCCTGCCGTTCGGCCTGATGATCGACCGCTGGCGCTGGGGCGTGTTCGACGGCTCCATCAAGCCGGCCGACTACAACAAGGCGTGGTGGGAACTGAAGGCGAAGTACCAGGGCGTCGCCCCGGCCACCGCGCGTGGCGAGGAGTTCTTCGATCCGGGTGCGAAGTACCACGTGCCGGGCAACACGCCGTACACGCGTTACTTCTTCTCGCACGTGCTGCAGTTCCAGTTCTACAAGGCGCTGTGCGACGCGTCGGGCTTCAAGGGCCCGCTGTACGAGTGCAGCTTCTACGGCAACAAGGAAGCCGGCGCGCGCTTCCAGGCGATGCTCAGCAAGGGCGCGAGCCAGCCTTGGCAGAAGACGCTTAAGGAACTCACCGGCGGCGAGCAGATGGATGCCTCCGCGGTGCTGGAATACTTCGCGCCGCTGCAGACGTGGCTGAAGCAGCAGAACGAAGGCAAGACCTGCGGCTGGCAGGCCGATGCATCGGCGGCTCCGGCTCCGGCCGCTCCGGCGACCACGCCCGCCGCTCCGGCGAAACAGGACACGCCTGAGAAGACCGCGCCCAGGCAGGGCTGAGTCCGAACCTGACTGCGCGATGGAAACGGCCGGCATCCCCGGCCGTTTCCTTTTTTGCGACATCGCACGGCTTTCCCGCCAATACGCGTAGCGCAGGCACCACGCAGGCGCGGGTATCGTGGCGGGATGAACAAGCGCCTTGCTTCACTCGCCCTCGCCCCCCTCGCCATCGCCGCCGCGCTGCCGTTCGCCGCTAGCGCCGCCGAGCGCGTCGACCTGCTCATCCGCGACGCCACCGTCGTCGACGTCGTGTCCGGCAAGCTGCAACCGCATCGCACCATCGCCGTTCGCGATGGGCACATCCTCGCCATCGCCGATGCGAAGCAGGCGAAGAAGTACGAAGCCGCGAACGTGCTCGACGCGAACGGCAAGTTCGCCATTCCCGGCCTGTGGGACATGCACGTCCATTTCGGCGGCGGCGATGCGCTGATCGGGGAAAACCGCAACCTGCTGCCGCTTTACCTCGCGCACGGCATCACCGCGGTGCGCGACTGCGCCGGCGACCTGAGCCCGAGCGTGCTGCAGTGGCGCGACCAGATCGCGAAAGGCGAACTCGCCGGCCCGCGCATCTTCACCTCGGGGCCGAAGATCGAAGGCTACAAGTCGATCTGGCCTGGCGACATCGAAATCGGCACCACCGACGAACTCAACGCCGCGCTCGACCAGCTGCAGGGCTGGAAGGTCGACTTCGTCAAGATCACCGACAACACGCTGTCGCCGGAACTGTTCATGGCAGCGGTGAAGGAAGCAGATCGCCGCGGCCTGAAAACCTCGGCGCACGTTCCCTATTCGCTCACGCTCGAAGAAGTGAGCGCGGCGGGCCTGGATTCGATCGAACACTTCGACTACGCGTACAAGGCCGGTTCGCCGCTGGAGAAGTCGCTGGGCGAGAAGATCGCGCGCGGCGAGATCAACAGCCGCGACGCCTGGACGCAGTGGAACGCGACCTTCGATCCCGCACGCGCCATGGCCGCCTACCGCAACCTCGCGCGCCACGGCACGGCGATCACGCCGACGATCAACGGCAGCCGCGTGGTGACCTACCTCGACCAGGACGATCACCGCAACGATCCCTACCTGAAGTACATCGGCCCCGGATTGCAGGCGACCTACACCTGGCGCGTCGAGCGCGCGGCGAAGGACGATGCGCAGGCCATCGCGCGCCGCCACGAACGTTTCGAAACCAGTGCGGGCGTGCTGCCGATGATGCAGAAGGCCGGCATGACGATCCTCGCCGGCACCGATGCGGGCTTCCTCAACTCGTACAACTACCCCGGCATCGGCCTGCACCAGGAGCTGGGCTGGCTGGTGCACTACGGCCTGACGCCGCAGCAGTCGCTGCAGGCCGCGACCATCAACGGCGCCCGTTTCCTCGGCCACGACGATGAATACGGCACGCTGGCCGCCGGCAAGGTGGCCGACGTGGTGCTGCTGGATGCCGATCCGCTGCGCGACATCGCGGCGACGAAGCAGATCCATGCCGTCGTGCAGCACGGACAGGTGCACGACCGCGCCGAACTGGACGCGATGCTGGCGGATGTGGCCCGGCGCGTGGCCGATGAACGCGCGGCGGCGCCCCCGTCGAAGTGAGAAAAGGCCGGCGATTGCCGGCCTTTTTCGTTCCATCCGCAGCCCGCACGCGCCGCGCGACTTTGGCCCCGACGCGCGGTAGGCTGCGCGCATGAACCGTCCGGACCTGTTCGACCCCGCCGCGCTGTCCAGCCAGCCGCTGGATCACGCGACCGCCCTGCCCGCGCGCTTTTACGCCGATCCGGCGATGCCGGCGATCGACCGCCGCGCCATCTTCGACGCCGGCTGGCAACTGCTCGCGCATGTATGCCAGCTGCGCGAGGCCGGCGATCACGTCGTCGGCGATTTCGCCGGACTGCCGGTGATCGCGGTGCGTGGCGCGGATGGCGAAATCCGCGTGTTCCACAACGTGTGCCGCCATCGCGCGGGGCCGATCGCCAGCTGCGACGGGCTCGCCGCGAAATCGCTGCGCTGCCGCTACCACGGCTGGACCTACACGCTCGACGGCGTGCTGCGCTCGGCGCCTGAAATGGGCACGGCGCCCGACTTCGTCCCCGGCGACATCCGCCTTCCGCAGCTCGCGGTACGCGTGTGGCAGGGGCTGGTGTTCGCAGCAGTGGATGAAGCGCGCGCTCCGGATTTCGACGCGTTCGTCGAAGGCATCGATGCGCGGCTCGGCGCGAACCGCCACCTGGAACGCTACGGCCACCATCGCCGCGTGGGCTACGACGTCGCGTGCAACTGGAAGGTGTACGTGGACAACTACCTCGAGGGCTACCACGTCCCGCACATCCATCCGGGCCTCAACAAGCTGCTCGATTACCGCAGCTACATCACCGAAACGGCGCAGTGGTATTCGTACCAGTTCAGCCCGCTCGAAAGTGGCGACGGCCTCTATGGCGACGGCGACGCCCTGTACTACTGGATGTGGCCGAACACGATGCTCAACATCCTGCCGGGCCGTCTGCAGACCAACCGCGTCGTGCCCAAGGGCGTGGACCGTTGCCGCGTGGAGTTCGATTTCTACTACGCGATGGACGAGAGCGACGAAGCGCACCAGCGTCGCGAAGCGGACCGCGATTTCAGCGACGAGGTGCAGCTGGAGGACCTGACGATCTGCGAGGACGTGCAGCGCGGATTGTCGTCGGGATCGTACGAACCGGGGCGTTTGAATCCATTGCGCGAGAACGCGGTGCATCACTTCCACGAAGTGTTGCGTGCGGTGTATCGGGCCGATAGCGAGTAGTCGATCCGCGTCGAAGCTTCCGGTTTTACCTCCAGCTACCGCACATCGAAGGATGTCTGCCGCGTGACAACCCCGACCCGTCCCCTCGGCTTCTGGTCCGCCACCGCGCTCGTGGTCGGCAGCATGATCGGCTCCGGCGCGTTCCTCTTGCCCGCCGCGCTGGCGCCGTTCGGCGCGGCGAGCCTGCTCGGCTGGGGCATCACGCTGGCCGGCGCGATGTTGCTGGCGATCACCTTCGCGCGACTGGCAATGCGCTGGCCGCAGACCGGTGGGCCGTACGTGTTCGCGCGAAACGCATTCGGCGAATTGCCGGGGTTCGTGATCGCCTGGAGTTACTGGATCTCGATCTGGTGCGCCACCGCCGCGATTGCGGTCGCCTTCGCCGGCAGCATGGGCGCGATCTTCCCGCCGCTCACCGCCACGCCGCTGCGTGCGGCCGCGTGTGCGCTCGGCGCGTTGTGGGTGTGCAGCGGCGTGAACCTGATCGGCCTGCGCGAAGCCGGCAACCTGCAGCTGGTCACCACCGCACTGAAACTGCTGCCGCTGCTGTTGTTCGGCCTGATCGCGCTGTGGTTCGTCGACACCTCGCACTACACGCCGTTCAATCCGACGAATGAAAGTTTGCCGCACGTCGCCAATGCCACCGTCGCGCTGACGCTGTGGGCGATGCTCGGCCTCGAAGCGGCGACGGTGCCGGCCGGTTCGACCGAGAACGCGCAAACCACCGTGCCGCGCGCGACGGTGCTGGGCGCGCTGCTCGCGGGCGTTGCGACGATCCTCGCCTGCACCGCCGTGCTCGGCCTGCTGCCGCGCGAAGTGCTCGCGCAGTCGCAGGCGCCAATGGCCGATGCGGCACGTACGCTGTGGGGACCGGCGGCCGGCGTGACGCTTGCCGTCGTCATGGCGATTTCCTGCTTCGGCGCGCTCAACGGCTGGATCCTGCTGTCGGCGCAGTTGCCGCTCGCGGCGGCGCGCGACGGCCTGTTCCCGAAGTCGTTCACCCGACTCGACAAGGGTGGCACGCCGGTGGTCGGCGTGATCGTCAGCAGCCTGCTCGCCAGCGCGCTGGTGACGACGAACTACAGCCGCTCGCTGGTGCAGGTGTTCACGTTCTCGATCCTGCTCTCGACCGCCGCAACGCTGCTGCCGTATGTGGTGAGCAGCGCCGCATGGCTGGTGCGCGGCACGGGCGCGGTGAGCCGCACGATCGCGGCACTCGCATTGGCCTACAGCCTCTACGCGATGTTCGGCATCGGCAACGAGGCGCTGGCGTGGGGCGCGGTGCTGATCGTCGCCGGCCTCCCGCTGTATGCGTGGATGCGCCGGCGGGCCTGATTCGCTTCGGCCTCACCCCATCCCGTAGCCCGGGTAAGCGAAGCGCACCCGGTCAGCACCGTCGAGCGCGAGGCTCCGCCACCCGGGTGCGGCCTTCGGCCTTACCCGGGCTACGTGGGTGTTCGAGTCACCGCTTACAGGGTCTCGCCCGGCACCGTCGTCGATCCCTCGCCCCGCGAACGCATCCGCGACACGCGCGCTTCCCAGCGCCAGAAGCCGAACGCGATGGTCAGGAACGCAATCGCGGTGGCGATCAGCCACAGCGCGTGGTCGCTGATCATCGGCGACAGGATGCCCGCGATCGCCGCATTTAGCACGAGACCGGTGAACGCCTGCAACGACGACGCCGAGCCGCGCTGGCGCGGGTACATGTCGAGGATCGCGAGCGTCACGATCGGAAACACCAGCGCGATGCCGAACGCGTTGAGCGTCATCGGCAGCACCGCCCACGGCACGTGCGGCGCGTCGGTGAACAGGTTGTAGCCCAGGTTCATCGCCATCGCGACGGCCGAACACGCAAAGCCGATCGACACCAGCTTCGCGCCGCTGATCTTGCCCGCCGTGCGCCCGGACACGAACGCGCCCAGGATCATGCCGCTGATCATCGGTACGAAGAACCAGCCGAACTGGCGTTCGTTGAGTTTGAGGATGTCGAGCACGAACGCGGGCGCCGAGGCGATGTACACCCACAGCGCGGCGAAGTTGAACGCGGCGGCGGCGGAAAGGCGCTGGAAACGCGGGTTGATGATGATCGCGACGTAATCGCGCAGCAGGCGTTTGGGCGCGAGCGGCAAACGCGCCTGCGGTGGATGCGTTTCCGGCAACGCGCGCCACGTGGCGACGAGCAGCACCACCGAGAACGCGACGAGGAACCAGAAGATCGCCGGCCAGTGCGCGACGCCGAGGATCCAGCCGCCGATCACCGGCGCCAGCGCGGGCGCGACGCCGAAGATCATCGACACCTGGCTCATCAGCCGCTGCGCGTCGTCGCCGTGCAGGACGTCGCGGATCACCGCGCGGCCGACGATCAGGCCCACGCCCGACGACAGGCCCTGCAACGCGCGGAACGCGAGCAGCGTCGGCAGGTCCTTCGCCAGCGCGCAACCGGCAGAGGCGATGGCGAACACGATCAGTCCGCCGAGGATCACGCGCTTGCGGCCGATCGCATCCGACAGCGGCCCGTGCACGATGCTCATCGCCGCGTAGGCGATCAGATAGACGCTGATGGTCTGCTGCATCTGAAGCTTGTCGGCGCCGAACTGCGCGCCGATCGCTGGAAACGCCGGGAAGATGGTGTCGATCGAGAACGGACCGAACATCGCCAGCCCGCCGAGCAGCAGGGCGAGGACGCGGATGGGGATGGTGAGGCTGGGGGGTTGGTTGGGCATTGCGTCTGGTTCGGGATTCGTGGGGTCGCAGTCGGTGAGGTCGGGTTCGTGCCGGTAGCGGGTTACTTCGCAGGCGGGCCTTTCAGCTCCACCAGATTGCCTTCCGGGTCGAACAGATACTGCGACGGGCCCTCGCCTTCCGCGCCGTAACGCGAGCCGAACTCGCCGATCCGCACATTGTGGGAATGCAGGTGCGCGGTGATGGCGTCCACGTCGAACGGCTCCACGCGCAGGCAGAAGTGGTCCATGTTGCGGGCCTGCTCCCCGGGCGCGGCGCCGCCCATGCGGCCGAGCTTGCCATCCACGTCGACCAGGTCGATCAGCGACGCGCCGGCGCGCAACTGCGTGAGGCCGATGGCCTCCTGCACCCTTTCGACGCTGCAGCCGAGCACGTCGCGGTAGAAGGCCACCATGCCAGGGACATCGCGCACGCGAAGGACGACGTGGTCGAGTTGCTGGAGCTGGAACGGAATGCTGGCCATCGCGCCCTCCCTGACGTGGCCGACAGGATACGCCTGTCGGGGTTGATCGAAACGGGCGTGAGGGGGCGGCGTTCTTTTTGCGTGATGGCGCACACCATCGCGAATCGAAGCGACCCTTCTCCCGCAAGCGGGAGAAGGTGCCGGCAGGCGGATGAGGGCAAGGCGCCCGCAGCCCTCAAGGCGGCGCGTCGAGCACGCAGTCGAGCACTTCGTCCAGGTAGGCCGCCTGCCGTTCGAACAACTCCGCCAGCGCGTCGGGCGCGATGCGGAACTCGGTATCTTCGCCTTCGCCTCGCGAACCGGCGAGTTGCGCCAGCAACACGAGCTGGTCGCGCGCCTGCTTCAGTTTGTGATGCGCGAAATTGGGCAACAGCACGCCGGCGAATGCGGCGTGGGAACAGCAGACATCCTTTTGCATCGTGGGGGTCTCCAGCGAACGGCCGGCTTGCGTCGCGGGATTGCGACGCAAGGTGTCGGGAGGTTCGAAAACCGTACGTAGTCGGCTGGGCGTATTCCCTCTCGCGAGGTGTTCTATTCAGCCACCCTCCCGACGCAGAACTACCGACGTCGGAATGCCTGGATTTTCAGGCATAAAAAACCCACCGGAATGACGGAGGTGGGTCCCGCTACGATCAGAGTTTCGACACTCCTTGGGCGTCGAGACTGCGTGCGGATGTGGATGTGTTCAACGCGAAGAAGTAGCAACACGAAGCGAGCTCCTGCTCTTTCCCTTCTCCTCCGGGCGAAGGCCGAAGAGCCTGTCCCGGACTCGATCCGGGGCGAATGAGGGGCAACGGAGCGTCAACGCCGGAATGACGTTGGGACAGAAAAACCAATGCCGCGGCGAAGATCGCCGCGGCATCGGGTGTCGCACTTTCCAGGTACTGCGTGATGTCGCTTACCAGCCGATACCCACCGCGGCGCCGACCGAACGGTCGTCGTGGGTGAACGCGCCGCCGAGCGAGAAGTTGGCGCGGTCGCTGATCGCACGCTGGTAGCCGACCGACAGGGCCTTCTCGCCGTTCACGAAGCCGGTGCCGACCGCGGCGCGGTTCTGCGTGTGCAGGCCGCCCAGCGAAGCCGTCATCATCGACATCGCGCTGCCCATCGCACCCATGCGGTCGATGCGCTTGTCCTGCACGTTGAAGCGGTCGTCCATCTCGCTGTGCAGCTCTTCGACGCGCTTGTCGGTGTAGGCACGCGACTGCGTGATCACTTCCTGGCCGGTCTTGGCCAGCTTCTCGTTCAGGCCGGCAACGTTGGTTTCCACCGTCGTCATGCGACCGTCCAGGCCATCCACGCCGTCGCGCAGCTGCGACACGTCGCCCTCGGTCTTCGTCTGGCGCTGGTCGAGGTTCGCGATGTCGCCTTCGTTCTTCGTGGTGCGGTTGTCGATCTTGGTGATGTCGCCCTCGTTCTTCGTGGTGCGCTGGTCGATGTTGACGACGTCGCCCTCGGTCTTCGTCTGACGCTGATCGAGGCTGGCGATGTCGCCCTCGTTCTTCGTGGTGCGGTTGTCGAGGTTGACCACGTCGCCTTCGGTCTTCGTCTGACGCTGGTCGAGGTTCGCGATGTCGCCCTCGTTCTTCGTCGTGCGCTGGTCGAGGTTGACGACGTCGCCCTCGGTCTTCGTCTGACGCTGGTCGAGATTCGCGATGTCGCCTTCGTTCTGCGTGGTGCGCTGATCGAGGTTGACGATGTTGGACTCGGCGGCGGCGACGCGGTCGTTGGTCGCGTTGAGCTGCGAACCGTTCACGGCCTCGTGGCTGGTCGCGGAGACTTCACCGTCGGCCACGCCGCTGAGCTTGCGGTCGCCCGCCGTGCCGGCGAAGTTCACCTCGGAGCCGTCCTTGTCGGCGGCGACCGTGATCAGACGGCTGCTCGCGTCCTGCTTCACCAGACCCACTTCACCGTTGTTGATCTGCTGGCTCAGGGTGTTGACGCTGCCTTCCACGTTCGTCACGCGGTTGTCGAGGTTGGTGATGTTGGTCTCCGCGTCGCCCATGCGGCCGTCGAGCGCGGCGATATCGCTGGTGTTCCTGGCGATATCGGTCGTGTTCTGCGCGATGGCGGCTTCGCTGGTGTCGGCGCGGTTCTGAAGGTCGCTGATGTCCGTGGTGTTCTTCGCGATATCCGAGGTGTTCTTCGAGATGTCGGCCGAGTTCTGGGCCACCACGGAGTCCGTCGCGTCGGCACGGTTCTGCAGGTCGCTGATGTCGGTGGTGTTCTTCGCGATGTCCGAGGTGTTCTTCGAGATGTCGGCCGTGTTCTGGGCCACCGCGGAGTCCGTCGCGTCGGCGCGGTTCTGCAGGTCGCTGATGTCGGTGGTGTTCTTCGCGATGTCCGAGGTGTTCTTCGAGATGTCGGCCGTGTTCTGGGCGACCGCGGAGTCCGTTGCGTCAGCGCGGTTCTGCAGGTCGCCGATGTCGGTGGTGTTCTTCGCGATGTCGGTGGTGTTTTTGGCGATGTCCGAGGTGTTCTTCGAGATGTCGGCCGTGTTCTGGGCGACCGCGGAGTCCGTCGCATCGGCACGGTTCTGCAGATCGCTTATGTCGGTGGTGTTCTTCGCGATGTCCGTCGTGTTCCTGGCGATGTCCGAGGTGTTCTTCGAGATATCGGTGGTGTTCTTCGAGATGTCGGACGTGTTCTTGGCGACGGCGGCATCGGTCGCATCGGCGCGACCCTTCAGGCCGGCGATGTCGGTTTCCGCCTGGCCCATGCGGGTGTCCAGACCGGAGATGGCCGCCGTGTTCGCCGCAACCTGCTGGTTGGTGGCGTACAGCTGCGAGCCGTTGATGGCTTCCTTGCTGGTCGCCGAGATATCGCCTTCGGAGACGCCCACCAGCTTGCGGGTGCCCGCCGTGCCGTTGAAGTCGACGGCCGCGCCGTCGGTGGCCGCACCCACGGTCAGGTTCTGACCGGCCGAGGCCTGCTTGACCAGCAGGTTGGCGGCCATGTTGGTGACGTTGGTCTGCAGCGACGAGATGTTGTTGGCGTTGGCGGTCACGCGGCTGTCGAGCGCGCCGAGGGCGGCATCGACCTTGCCGAAGCCGGCGTCGATATCGCTCGCCGCACCGCTGCTGCCAGCGACGGCATTGGCGTTCGTCAGCGCATAGCTGGGCGCGGAGACGTAGCCGCTGGCGCTCACGACGGAACCGCCACCGAACGCAGCCGCAATGGCCTTGTTGCTGTCGAACAGCTGGCCGCCGTTGATGGCGTCCTCGCTGGCGCTGGCGATGATGCCGTCGGCGAGATTGACGACCTTGTGGCCCGTCATGTCGGCGCCGAGGTTGAACGTCGCCAGGCCCGTCGTCGTCGTGGCGCCGTCCAGCTTGATGCCCTTCGGGCCGTACACCCACACCGTACCGGCCGCGTTGTACTTCGTCTGACCGACGGTGATGGCGGCCGTGTTGGCCTGCGGCAGGGTGCTGTTATTGAGCTCGTTCAGCACGATGCCCGTGTTGGTGCTCGCAGAATTACAGCCGGCGTAGTTCGAGTTCTGTCCCCAAGCGCCGCCACCATTGCCACCGTCGCTCGACCAACCACCAGCGCCGCCGCCGGTGCAGTTGACGAGGGTGCCTGCGAATGCAGCGGGAGCAACGACCGACAGACCGACGACGCCCAGCAGCGTGGCGCCGACCTTCATGGCACATGCCTTCGTGCGGCCCTTGGCCATTTCGGAAGCCACGACATAACGACCGGTCGAAGCGTTGAAGACGATGCGGAAAATCTTGTTCATGACATTCACCTGGAGAGAGAGTTATCGAGAGAGGAGCGTTGGATGCGCTGTGCTTCGCAACGGAGGTGATGCTCGTCCCGCGAGAACTTTTCTCCCATCAGATGATTCGCCATGAATGGTTGATCGCCGTCTAAGTGATTGACTTTTTTAGGCCGACTTATTGCTTTTTCGGACGATTCCTATGTGTGGATCGTGCTTTTGACTGCGCGACGCGCATTCGTTTCACGCATTTCGCGCGGAGAAATCGAACATCTGACGTCTGTCCAGAGGTACATCCACGCTTCGGCGATGGATGGTGAGTGAACGAACGCCTGGCGTTTTCGTTTTTCGGAATCGTCCGATTGTGATTCGCCATGCTGCAAATCCGTTTTCGTAGCCCGGGTAAGGCCGAAGGCCGCAACCGGGGTCTACACGTCGGGTCGCGCGCGGAAACGTCGAGCGCTCCCGCGTGCGCTTCGCTTACGCGGGCTACTGAAACGACGGACGCAAAAAAGGAACGGAGCGGTTGCCCGCTCCGTTCCTCGTTTCCCGGCTTGAAGGTGCAGGCCTTCGTTACAGCTTGTGCGCGAAGCCCATGCCGACCGCCGAGTCGTTACCGCTCACCGACGCGCCGAAGCTGATCTGGCTGGCCTTGCCGATCGGCTTGGCGTAGCCGGCGGAGAACGCGCCCTGCCCCTGCTCGTAGCCCAGGCCGACCGACCAGGCGCCGTTCGGGTTGCCGACCGCAGCCGCGGCGGCACCGGCGGCCATCTGCGACTGGGCGATCGACATCGCACCCTGCGCGCTGATGCGGCGATCCTGCTTCACCACTTCGCGTGCCACCTTCTCCATGCCCGACCACACATCGCCGATGCGCTGGTCGGTGTAGTCGTTGGCCTGCGTGATCACTTCGGTGGTGTAGCGATCCAGGCGCTGGTTGAGCTGGCTGACGTTGACCGCGTCGTGATCGGCCGTGCCGTCGGCGACGTTGTGCAACGCCACCGGCGCGGTGGCATCGGGACCGCCCAGCGTGATGCTGGTCGGGGTGTCGTACGCGATGACCGACTTGGCCTGGCCGTCCTCGGAGAGCACGCCGGCCTTCTTCAGCTGCGCGACATTCACCGCATCGTTGTCGGCCACGCCGCTGGCGACGCCGGTGATCGAGCGATCGCCCGCCGTACCCGCAACATTGACCGACGTGCCGCCGGTGTCCTTGGCGATGGTGATGTCCTGCGTGGCGGCGTCCTGCTTCACCAGACCGACTCCACCTTCGTTGATCTGCTTGGTGATGCTGGTGATGGAGCCTTCCACGTTCGTCATGCGGTTATCGACGTTGGTGACGCGGTTGTCGATGCTGGTCACCGCTTCGCCCATGCTGTGCACCTGCGAGGTGGAACCGTCGGCATTGGTCACGGTGAAGGTCGGCGCCGAGATCGAACCGTCGGTATTGACCGTCGAACCGCCGCCGATGGCCGTGGCCATCGACTGGGCCACCGTGTGCAGCTGGCCGCCGTTCACGGCTTCCTGGCTGCGCGCGGCGACCGTGCCGTCGGCGACGCTCACCAGCCTGCGCGCACCGGCCGTACCGGCGAAGTCCACTGCCGCACCGTCGGCGTCCTTGCCGACCGTGAGGTTGGCGCCGGCCGCGGACTGCTGGACCATGCCGATCGTGCCGCTGGACAGCTGCGTGGCGATGTTCTGCACCTGCGTGGTGGTGTTGTAGACGCGCGCGTCGATGTTGCCCAGCGCGCCGCCCACACCGTTGACCTGGGTGGTGGAACCATCGGCATTGGTCATCGTGTACACCGGACCGGTGTAGGCGCCCGTGGCCGGATCGTAGGACGCCGTACCGCCCATCGCCTTGGACAGCTGCGAGACGTTCACCGCGTCCTCGTCGGCCGCACCGGCCGCCACGCCCAGCAGGCGGCGCGAGGCACCGGTGCTGTTGCGGAAGTTCACCGCCGCACCAGCCTTGCCGGCGGCGACCGTGACCATGTCCGAAGCGGCGTCGTACTGCACCAGGCCGATCTCACCGTTGTTGAGCTGGTTGGTGATGTGCGTCATCGAGCCTTCGACGTTCGTCACGCGACCGTCGATGTTGCTGACGTTCGTGTTGAGCGTGGTGATGTCGCCTTCGTTCCTCGTGACGCGGCTGTCGAGGTTGGTGATGTTGCCTTCGGCGGTCGTCACGCGGCCATCGATGTTGCTGACGTTCGTATTGAGCGTGGCGATGTCGCCTTCGTTCTGCGTCACGCGGCCGTCGAGGCTGCCGATGTTCGTGTTGATCGTCGCGACATCGCCCTGGATCGTGGTGATGTTGCCTTCGGCGGTCGTCATGCGACCATCGAGCGCGCGGATATCGGTCCCGTTCTGGGCCACGTTCTGCTCGGTCGTGTACAGCTGACCGCCGTTCACCGCTTCCTTGCTGCCCGCGGCGACGTTGCCGTTGGCGACGCCCGTCAGCTTGCGCTCACCGGCGGTGCCGGCGAAGTTGACTTCACCGCCATCGCTGCCGGAAGCCACCGTGATCAGGCGCGAGGTGGCGTCCTGCTTCACCAGGCCGATTTCGCCGGTGTTGAGCTGGTTGGTGATGTTGGTGACGTTGGTGTTGATCGTCGACACGTCACCCTGCAGCGTGGTGATGTTGCCTTCGGCAGTGGTCACGCGGCCGTCGAGGTTGCTGACGTTTGTGTTGATCGTGGTGATGTCACCTTCGTTCTGCGTCACACGGCCATCGAGGTTGCTGATGTTGGTGTTGATCGTGGAGACATCGCCCTGGATCGTGGTGATGTTGCCTTCGGCGTTCGACACGCGGCCGTCCAGCGCACCGATGTCGGACGCGTTCTGCGCCACGGCCTGATTGGTCGTGTCGAGCTGACCGCCATTCACCGCCTCCTTGCTGCCGGCGGCGACCGTACCGTTGGCCACACCCGTCAGCTTTCGCTCACCGGCGGTTCCGGCGAAGTTGACCTCACCGCCATCGCTACCGGCCGCCACGGTGATCAGACGCGACGTGGTGTCCTGCTTCACCAGGCCGATTTCGCCGGTGTTGAGCTGGTTCGTGATGTTGGCGACGCTGGTGTTGAGCGTCGAGACATCGCCCTGGATCGTGGAGATGTCGCCTTCGTTCTGCGTGACGCGGTTGTCGAGATTGGTGATGTTCGACTCGGCGGTGGTGACGCGGCCATCGATGTTGCTGACGTTGGTGTTGAGCGTAGTGATGTCACCTTCGTTCTGCGTCACACGGCCATCAAGGTTGCTGATGTTCGTATTGATCGTCGAGACGTCGCCCTGGATCGTGGCGATGTTGCCCTCGGCGGTCGTCACGCGACCGTCGAGCGCGCCGATGTCGGACGCGTTCTGCGCCACGGCCTGATTGGTCGCATCGAGCTGGCCGCCATTCACCGCCTCCTTGCTGCCCGCGGCGACCGTGCCGTTGGCCACACCCGTCAGCTTTCGCTCGCCAGCGGTGCCGGCGAAGTTGACTTCACCGCCATCGCTGCCGGCCGCCACGGTGATCAGGCGCGAGGTGGCGTCCTGCTTCACCAGGCCGATTTCACCGGTGTTTAGCTGGTTGGTGATGTTGGTGACGTTGGTGTTGAGCGTGGAGATGTCGCCTTCGTTCTGCGTGACACGGCCGTCGAGGTTCGTGATGTTCGACTCGGCGGTGGTGACGCGGCCATAGATGTTGCTGACGTTGGTGTTGAGCGTAGTGATGTCACCTTCGTTCTGCGTCACGCGGCCGTCGAGGTTGGTGATGTCACCTTCGTTCTGCGTCACACGGCCATCAAGGTTGCTGATGCTCGTGTTGATCGTCGAGACATCGCCCTGGATCGTGGAGATGTCGCCTTCGGCGGTCGTCACGCGGCCATCCAGCGCACCGATGTCCGACGCGTTCTGGGCCACGGCCTGGTTGGTCGTATCGAGCTGACCGCCATTCACCGCTTCCTTACTTCCGGCGGCGACCGTACCGTTGGCCACACCCGTCAGCTTGCGCTCACCGGCGGCGCCGGCGAAGTTGACTTCACCGCCATCGCTGCCGGAAGCCACCGTGATCAGGCGCGAGGTAGCGTCCTGCTTCACCAGGCCGATTTCGCCGGTGTTGAGCTGGTTGGTGATGTTGGTGACGTTGGTGTTGAGCGTAGTGATGTCACCTTCGTTCTGCGTCACACGGCCATCAAGGTTGCTGATGTTCGTATTGATCGTCGAGACGTCGCCCTGGATCGTGGTGATGTTGCCTTCGGCAGTCGTCACGCGACCATCCAGCGCACCGATGTGGGACGCGTTCTGCGCCACGGCCTGATTGGTCGTGTCGAGCTGACCGCCATTCACGGCTTCCTTGCTGCCCGCAGCGACCGTGCCGTCGGCGACGCCCGTCAGCTTGCGCTCCCCGGCGGTGCCGGCGAAGTTGACTTCCGTGCCGTCGCTGTCGGCGGCCACGGTGATCAGGCGCGAGGTGGCGTCCTGCTTCACCAGGCCGATTTCGCCGGTGGTGAGCTGGTTGGTGATGTTGGTGACCGAACCTTCGATGTTCGTCACACGGCCATCGATGTTGCTGACGTTCGTGTTGAGCGTGGAGACGTCGCCCTGGATCGTGGAGATATCGCCTTCGTTCTGCGTGACGCGGTTGTCGAGGTTCGTGATGTTCGACTCGGCGTTGGTGACGCGGCCATCGATGTTGCTGATGTTCGTGTTGATCGTCGAGACGTCGCCCTGGATCGTGGTGATGTTGCCCTCGGCGGTCGTCATGCGGCCGTCGAGCGCGCCAATGTCGGACGCGTTCTGCGCCACGGCCTGGTTGGTCGTATCGAGCTGACTGCCATTCACCGCTTCCTTGCTGCCGGCGGCGACCGTGCCGTCGGCCACACCCGTCAGCCTGCGCTCGCCAGCGGTGCCGGCGAAGTTGACTTCACCGCCATCGCTACCGGAGGCGACGGTGATCAGGCGCGACGAGGCGTCCTGCTTCACCAGGCCGATTTCGCCGGTGTTGAGCTGGTTTGTGATGTTGGTGACGTTGGCATTGAGCGTGGAGATGTCGCCTTCGTTCTGCGTCACGCGGCCATCGATGTTGCTGATGTTCGTGTTGATCGTCGAGACATCGCCCTGGATCGTGGTGATGTCGCCTTCGTTCTGCGTGACGCGGTTGTCGAGGTTCGTGATGTTCGACTCGGCGGTGGTGACGCGGCCGTCAATGTTGCTGACGCTGGTGTTGAGCGTGGAGATGTCGCCTTCGTTCTGCGTCACACGGCCATCGATGTTGCTGATGTTAGTGTTGATCGTCGAGACATCGCCCTGGATCGTGGAGATGTCGCCTTCGTTCTGGGTGACACGGCTATCGAGGTCGGTGATGTTGCCCTCGGCGGTCGTCATGCGGCCGTCGAGCGCGCCAATGTCGGACGCGTTCTGCGCCACGGCCTGGTTGGTCGTGTCGAGCTGGCCGCCGTTCACGGCTTCCTTGCTGCCCGCAGCGACCGTGCCGTCGGCGACGCCCGTCAGCTTGCGCTCCCCGGCGGTTCCGGCGAAGTTGACTTCACCGCCGTCGCTGTCGGAGGCGACGGTGATCAGACGCGATGTGGCGTCCTGCTTAACCAGGCCGATTTCACCGGTGGTGAGCTGGTTGGTGATGTTGGTGACCGAACCTTCGATGTTCGTCACACGGCCATCGATGTTGCTGACGTTCGTGTTGAGCGTGGAGACGTCGCCCTGGATCGTGGAGATGTCGCCCTCGTTCTGCGTGACGCGGCCGTCGAGATTGGTGATGTTCGACTCGGAGGTGGTGACGCGACCATCGATGTTGCTGATGTTCGTATTGATCGTCGAGACGTCGCCCTGAATCGTGGAGATATCGCCTTCGGCGGTCGTCACGCGACCGTCGAGCACACCGATGTCGGACGCGTTCTGGGCCACGGCCTGATTGGTCGTATCGAGCTGACCGCCGTTCACCGCCTCCTTGCTGCCCGCGGCGACCGCGCCGTCGGCCACACCCGTCAGCTTGCGCTCGCCGGCGGTTCCGGCGAAGTTGACTTCACCGCCGTCGCTGTCGGAGGCCACCGTGATCAGGCGCGAGGTGGCGTCCTGCTTCACCAGGCCGAGCTCGCCGGAGTTGAACTGGTTGGTGATGTTGGTCACCGAGCCTTCGACGTTCGTGACGCGGCTGTCGATGTTGCTGACATTGGTATTGAGCGTGCTGATGTCGCCTTCGTTGTTCGTCACACGGGCGTCGATGTTGCTGACGTTCGTGTTGATCGTGCTGACATCGCCCTGGATCGTGGTGATGTTGCCTTCGGCGGTCGTGACGCGGCCGTCGAGCGCGCCGATGTCGGTCACGTTCTGCGCCACGGCCTGATTGGTCGCGTACAGCTGGCCGCCCGTGACGGCGTCCTTGTTATTCGCCGCCAGCGTGGCGTCGGCGACGTTGGTGACCTTGTTGGCACCCATGTCGATGGACTGCGACGCACCGACCTTGAAGCCGCCGTTGGCCGTCAGCAGGCCGCTGAAGGTCGGGTTGGCGACGACACCGTAGGTGACGGTGTCGCCCGCGCGACTCACCGTGGCATTCGTGCCGGCGGCGAAGTTCACCGTCGCACCCGGAGCGATGTTCTGCGAAGTGGCGCCCGCGTCGGCACTGATGTTGATGCCCTTGTTCACGGTGGTGCCCAGCACGCCCAGCGCGGTATCGACCTTCGCGAAACCGTCGCCGACATCCGCCGCCGCGCCGGTGGTGCCACCGATGGTGTTGGCGTTGGCCAGCGTGTAGCTCGGCGCGGAGATCGCGCCGGTACCGCTGTTGTAGGCGGCGGTCCCGCCGAGCGCGGCCGCCGCGTCGGTGCCCTGCTTGGTGACGATCGAATTGGTCGTGTAGAGCTGGCCGCCGGTGGCGGCGTCCTTGTTGTTCGCGGCCAGCGTGGCGTCGGCGACGTTGGTGACCTTGTTGGCGCCCATGTCGATGGATTGCGACGCACCGACCCTGAAGCCGCCGTTGGCGGTGATCAGGCCGCTGAAGGTCGGGTTGTTCACCACACCGAAGGTGATGGTGTCGGTCGAACGGCTCACCGTGGCGTTCGTGCCGGCGGCGAACTTCGCCGTCGCGCCCGGAGCGATGTTCTGCGAGGTCGCGCCCGCATCGGCGGAGATGTTGAAGCCCTTGTTCGCCGTGGTGTTCAACACGCCCAGGGCGGTGTCGACCTTCGCGAAACCGTTGCCGACATCCGCCGCCGCACCGCTGGTGCCGCCGATGGTGTTGGCGTTGGCCAGCGTGTAGCTCGGCGCGGAGATCGCGCCGGTGCCGCTGTTGTAGGCGGCGGTGCCACCCAGCGCGGCAGCCGTGTCGGTGCCGTTCTTCGAAGCGATCTGGTTGGTCGTGTACAGCTGGCCGCCTGTGACGGCTTCCTTGCTGCCCGAAGCGATGCTGCCGTCGGTCAGGCCGGTGATCTTGCCGCTGTTGGTGTCGTTGACGACGACGTTGCCGAACTTCGGCGCATCGGCCATCTGCATGTTGATCGCGCCGGTCACCGGATCGGTCACCGTCTTGATGTTGTTGCCCGAGTAGAGGCCCGTCGTGCTGGCAACGCCCTTGATGGCGAGCGTGTCGCCGAGCGTACGGCTGACCGTGCCGGCGGTGGCGTCGTTACCGGTGAAGGTCATCGATCCGCCGGACGCAGTGATGACCGCGGCATCGAGCTGCGACTTGTTCACGGCATCGGTCGCCGCCGTGCCATTGGCGACGTTGGTGATCTTGTTGGCGCCCATGTCGACCGACTGCGACGCACCGACCTTGAGGCCGCCGTTGGCCGTCAGCAGGCCGGCGAAGGTCGGGTTGGCGACGACACCGTAGGTGATCGTGTCGCCCGCGCGGCTCACCGTGGCATTGGTGCCGGCGGCGAACTTGGCCGTCGCGCCCGGGGCGATGTTCTGCGAGGTCGCGCCCGCATCGGCGGAAATGTTGAAGCCCTTGTTCGCGGTGGTGTTCAGCACACCCAGGGCGGTGTCGACCTTCGCGAAGCCATTGCCGACATCCGCCGCCGCGCCGCTGGTGCCGCCGATCGTGTTGGCGTTGGCCAGCGTGTAGCTCGGCGCGGAGATCGCACCGGTGCCGCTGTTGTAGGCGGCGGTCCCGCCGAGCGCGGCCGCCGTGTCGGTGCCGTTCTTCGAAGCGATCTGGTTGGTCGTGTAGAGCTGGCCGCCGGTGGCGGCGTCCTTGTTGTTCGCGGCCAGCGTGGCGTCGGCGACGTTGGTGACCTTGTTGGCGCCCATGTCGATGGTCTGCGACGCGCCGACCTTGAAGCCGCCGTTGGCGGTGATCAGGCCGCTGAACGTCGGGTTGTTCACGACACCGTAGGTGATCGTGTCGGTCGAACGGCTGACCGTGGCATTGGTGCCGGCGGCGAACTTCGCCGTCGCGCCCGGAGCGATGTTCTGCGAGGTCGCGCCCGCATCGGCGGAGATGTTGAAGCCCTTGTTCGCCGTGGTGTTCAACACGCCCAGGGCGGTGTCGACCTTCGCGAAACCATTGCCGACATCCGCCGCCGCGCCGCTGGTGCCACCGATGGTATTGGCGTTGGCCAGCGTGTAGCTCGGCGCGGAGATCGCACCGGTACCGCTGTTGTAGGCGGCGGTGCCGCCCAGCGCGGCCGCCGCGTCGGTGCCCTGCTTGGTGACGATGGAATTGGTCGTGTAGAGCTGACCGCCGGTGGCGGCGTCCTTGTTGTTCGCCGCCAGCGTGGCGTCGGCGACGTTGGTGACCTTGTTGGCGCCCATGTCGATGGACTGCGACGCGCCGACCTTGAAGCCGCCGTTGGCGGTGATCAGGCCGCTGAACGTCGGGTTGTTCACCACACCGTAGGTGATGGTGTCGGTCGAACGGCTCACCGTGGCATTGGTGCCGGCGGCGAACTTCGCCGTCGCGCCCGGGGCGATGTTCTGCGAGGTCGCGCCCGCATCGGCGGAGATGTTGAAGCCCTTGTTCGCCGTGGTGTTCAGCACGCCCAGGGCGGTGTCGACCTTCGCGAAACCGTTGCCGACATCCGCCGCCGCACCGCTGGTGCCACCGATGGTATTGGCGTTGGCCAGCGTGTAGCTCGGCGCGGAGATCGCACCGGTTGTGGACGAATAAGTAGCGCCACCGCCCAGGCGGGCGGCCGCATCGCCGCCCAGCTTGTCGACCGTCGCGTCTTCCGCCTGCAGCTGGCTGACGTTGACCGCGTCGGTCGCAGCCGAGCCGGCGGCCACGTTGACCAGGCGGCGCTCGCTGCCCGACTTGCCAATCGAAACCTGGCCGTTGGCGACCGAAGCCGTTCCGGACAGCGCTGCGCTGCCGGGGTTGTATGCCGCAAGCGCCATGTTGCCGTCGGTCAGCGAGTTGGTGCCGATGGCGACTGAGTTCACCTTCGAGGCGTACGCCGAATGACCGATGGCCACGCTGTCAGCGACGTCCGTACGCGCGCCATTACCGACGGCGACGGCACTGCCGGCGGTCGCCTGAGCGCCACCGCCCAAGGCAACCGTCGAAATTCCGGTAGCCACCGCGTTCTGGCCGATGCCGATCGCTTGGTCCTGCGTGGCCTGGACGCCCTGGCCGATGGCGAGGGACGCGGTGCCACTGGTGGCGCTGTCGGCGCCGAGCGTTATGTCCCACAACCCGCTGGCGGTGACGTTCTGGCCGATGGTGATGGAGGCCTCGCCACTGGCCTTGTTGGTCATGCCGGAGGCGGAGATCGCGAGCGAGTTCAAACCGGTCGCCTGCGCAGCAGGGCCAATTGCCTCGGAACCGCCACCCGGCGCCGAACCGCCGTCCACGCTGCCGGCGAACGCAGGCGTCAGGGCGCCAAGCGAAAGCGTGGCAAACAGGATGGCGCCGGACGTGCCAGAGGAGCCGGACTTCTTCCGGCCCTTGGCCATTTCCGACGCGACAACCCAGGTGCCGGTGGAAACGTTGAATACGATGCGGAAGATCTTGTTCATGGACAGAGTCTCGAAGAAGGAAAAATGCGAGCTGGTTCGCAGCGGGGGCGATGCTCGATCTCAGAGAAAAAGCCTTCCATCAGACATTTCTGATCTTGAACAAACGACTTGCAAATCTTTGTTTTTCTTGGTGTTTATTTTGTTTTTCAGATTTCTCTTAGTCGAAATTCCGAGCCGAATGAGACTTCGGCGTGCAATTCGCGCGTCAGGAACCGGCCGCGCGCATCAGCGCGGGTTGACACGATCGACCACGCGAGGACGCACGTTCCGCGTCGTCCTTTCAGGTCTGCCGGGCCCGCTTCGAACAACGGGCGGCATGGCTCACGCCGCGACACGGCGCGGAAGAAACGCCGTCAGGACGCGCAAAAAAAACCCGCCTCGAAGGAGGCGGGCCAGAACTACGGCGAGGTTCTCCGAACGATTCGTCAGCGGGCGACGACTTCGATCCTTACGCGACGATTCGGTGCCAGGCACCGGATCACCGCCGGACTCTTCGCGCCCGGGCAGGTCACGACCGGCTCCGCGGAACCGCGGCCTTCGGCGGCGATCGCTTCGGCCGGAACGCCCTTGGAGACCAGGTACCGTTTCAGCGCATCGGCACGATGCTGCGAGAGCTGCAGGTTGTAGGCCTCGCTACCGATACGGTCCGTATAGCCGAGGACGCGCAGCAGCTCCACGTGCTCGGCCTTGTCGAGCGCTTCCATCACCTGGGCATCGATCGCCGAGGGCGTGTCCGCCGACAGGCGGGCGCTGTCGAACGCGAACAGGAAGTCCGCCGAGACGTCGATGGCTGCTGCGACATGCGGCTCTGACGGCGGCGGCGGTGCCTGCACGACGCCGACGAACTGGGCGCAGCTTTGCGGATTCCACAGCGTCTGGCGCGACAACATGTTGTCGTCGAACAGGATCTTGTACTGACACGTGGCTTGTTGCCCGCCGTCGCCCGCGAACTTGAACACGTAATTCCATTCGTGCACGCCGGCCATGCCTTCGTGGTACATCGGGTGGCCGATCAGGCGATAGACCTCCAGCTTCGGCGTGCCGACGGCGATCCTGCGCAGCGAATCGACGTTGGGATGGACCGTGGCGGGAATCAGCGGCCTCGCCTTTTCCACCGATGGCCATACCGGCGCGTCGGTCTGGCCATCGTGCACCTGGCTCAGGGTGGTGCCGCACCCGGCGAGCAGCGCCGACGCGACGACCGTCAGGACGGAGCCTGACAAACGTTGGATGGTGAACATGAGGTTTCCAGTTTGAGAATCGGGCTGAAGCGACGAGGCCCGAAGGCCCCGCCGCTTCGCTTCGGCCTACATCAGAAGATGTAGCCGATACCGACGCGGAACACCGGCTCGTCGTCCTGCGCGGCGGAGACGCCCGCGTTGAGATTGACGCGACCGTTCTCGCTCCAGCGCGAAACGCCCACACCCAGCGCCGTCTCACCGCGGTAGCTGGCGACGCCGGCGTTGACGGTGGTGTGACCCGGCACGTACGGCGTGACGTTGATCAGCGCCGACGCCGCCGCGATACCGCGGTTGGCCTGACGGTTGACCTCGTCGATCTGGTTGCCCAGACCCTGCCATGCGTCGTCCAGACGCGTGTCGGTGTACGACTTGGCTTCGGTGAGCGCGTTGTTCACCTGGCCGACCGTCGCCGCATCCGTATCGGCCGTGCCGCGAGCGACATTGCTGATGGTGCGCTCATGGCCAGCCGAACCGACCGACACGGTGTTGGCCGAGTTGGCGACCGAACCGTTGCCCAGGGCGACGGAGTTGGTTGCGCCCTCGGTGGCCGTGGCGTTGTTGCCCACTGCCAGCGACTGCGAGCCCTGCGCGACCGCGTGGTCGCCCATCGCCGAAGCGTTGTCGCCCGATGCCGAGGCGCTGTAGCCGACCGCGATGCCCGGCGTCGAACCTGCGTTGGCGGGCGTCGGCGCGCTGGCGTCGGTGGCTCGTGGCTGGGCGGAGATGTACTTCCCGCCAGTGCCGCCGCCACCGTTCTCTTCGATGTTGGTGACACGGTTGTCGATGCTGGTGATCGAGTTGTTGAGATTGCTGATCGACGTGTTGATGTCGGACTGCATCTTGTACAGCTGACCACCGTTCACCGCCTGACGGCTACCCGTAGCGATGAGGCCATCGGCCACATTGTCGAGCACCGTGCCGTTGGCACCGCCGAACGTCACCGAGGCCTTCGCCGAGTTGGCGTCGTACACGACCGCATCCAGCGCCTTGCCCGTGGGATCGACAAGGCCGGTCGCCTTCAGCTGGCCGAAGTTGACGGCATCGGTGTCGCCCGTGCCGGCGGCGACGTTGGTGAGTTTGACGGCGGGGCCGGCCTTGCCGGTTGCCGCGTCCATCCCAAGCGTCAGCACGTCCTTCTTGTCGCTGTCGTACGACACAGCGAGCGGATTGACCTTCCCATCCACTGCCTTGATCGCAGCCGTCAGCTGCTTCTTGTTGATCGCATCGTTGTCTTCCTTGGCGTCGGCGACACCCGTGATGCGGCTGTCGGTACCGCCACGAGCAGCGTCATACGCAGCGCCACCAGCGGCCTTGTCGTTCCACATCAGAGCGTCCTGGCTGAGCGTCTCGATGTTGTTGGTGATCTCGGTCACCTTCGTATCGACGCCCGTGATGCGGCCGTCCAGACCGGTCACCGCGGCTTCCACGCCTGAGACCTTCTTGCCGTCGACGGTGTATTCCGGCGCGCTGATCGCACCGGTTGCCGGATCGACCTTGCTGCCGCCACCCAGCGCCGCAGCGGTGCTGTTGGCGACGCCGTACAGCTGCGAGCCGTTGATGGCCTCGGTGCTGGTGGCGGAGACGGCACCGGCCGCAAGATCCTTGATCTTGGAGTCGGTGGTACCACCGTGCTTGGCCGTGTAGGCGTCGGTGCCGTTCCACAGCATGGCATCAGCCGCCGGCCCGGCGGCACCCGCGTCCGCCAGCGCGGCGGCGACGGTGGTGTAGGTCTTGCTGCTACCGGCAAGCTTGAAGGTCGGAGCCGTCACCGCACCCGTTGTCGCATTGACGTCCGCGCCGCCACCCAGCGCCGTCGTCACGCCCTTCAGCTGGCTGACGTTGACCGCATCGTTGGCCTTCGTACCCGAACCGACGTTGATGATCTGACGACGCTGCGAGCCCGAACCGACCGACACGATGTTGTTGCGCGAGTCGTCGGCGCTTGCGTTGCCGAGGATCACGTTGTTGGTACCGGTCGCGGTGATGTTGCTACCGAAGGCCGCGGTGTTGTTGCCCACCACGATGACGTTCTGGCCGACGGCCATCGCGTTGTCGGTGGTGGCATCGTCGATGCTCGAACCGTTCGTGCCCAGCACGATCGAGTTCTTGCCGATCGAGGTGACGTTGGAGCCGATCACCACGCCGTCGTCGCCGAAGGCGGTGATGTTGGTACCCATGGCCATCGTGCTGGTCACCACGTCGACCTGGACGTTCTCACCGATCGCAACGGCGTACTCGCCCTGGGCCCTGACGTTCAGGCCCGCAGCGAACGAGTTGGCACCCAGCGCAGCGGCACCAGGAAGGATGGTCGGACCGGCCTGGACGAGTTCGGCCGGCGTCTTGCTGGAAGCCGCACCCACCATCATGCTCGAGCCCCTCAGCATGACGGGGCCGACGGCCGGCGGCGCGATGGCTGCGGCGATCTTGGCGTCTACCTGCCCCACCGTTGCGGCATCGTTGACGGACGCACCATCGGCGACATTGACGATGCGGCGCTTGAGGCTGGTATTGCCCACGGAGAACGTGTTGGCCACGTTCGCGTTGGACCCGGCGCCCACCGCCACCGCATACGATGCACTGGCACGGGCCAGGTAGCCCATGGCGAAGGAGTCCGAACCGGAGGCCGACGCCTTGGAGCCGATCGCCACGCTACGCACACCCGAAGCCAACGCAGGCGCATCTTCCGTATTTTCCAACCGACCGAACGCGATGTACTTCGACGCATCCGCATTGGTGATCGCGTCGGTCACCGAGTTGAAGGTCTTGCCAGCCACGACGAACTCCGCCGGCTTGATGGTGCCGTCGGTATTCATACCGGCGGTGCCGCCCAACGTGTCCGAGATGTACTTGTTGGTGGCGTACAGCTGCGAACCGTTGACGGCATCGACGCTGGTGGCGGAAACACCGCCCGCGACAAGGTTCGTGACCTTGGCGTTGGCGCCGCCGTGCGTGGCGTCCCAGGCACCGCTGCCCCACTTCAACGCATCGACGGAACCGCCAGAGGCGGCCGCTGCAATGGCACTGCCCACGTCGGTGTACGTGACCTCACCGATCTTGTACGCAGGCTTGCTGACGGAGCCATCAGCGCCGACCGTGACCGAACCGCCCAAGGCGTCCGCCACGCTCTTCGACGCGCCGTACAGCTGCGAGCCGTTGATGGCATCGACGCTGGCGGCCGAAACGGTGCCTGCTGCCAGGTTCGTGACCTTGGCGTTGGTACCGCCGTGCTTGGCCGAGAATGCGGTGGTATCCCACAGCAGCGCATCGGAGGTCTTGCTGTCCAGCGCGGCGATGGCGTCGCCCACCGTGTTCTTCGTCTGGCCGCCCACGGTGAACGTCGGGGCCTTGATGGAGCCGTCGGTGTTCAGACCCGCACCCGTGCCGCCAATCGTGTCGGAAACCGACTTGTTGGTGGCGTACAGCTGCGAGGCGTTGATGGCATCGACGCTGGTGGCGGAAACGGCGCCTGCGGCCAGGTTGGTGACCTTGGCGTTGGTACCGCCGTGCTTGGCCGAGAAAGCGGTAGCGGTGGAATCCCACAGCAGCGCGTCGGCCGTCGGACCGGTCTTCGATGCGGCATCGATGGCCTTGCCCACATCGTTGTAGGTGACGCCGTTGATGAGGTAGCTCGGAGCAGTCACCGCACCCGTGGTGGCATCAACGCCCGCACCACCGCCCAGCGCCGTCGTCACGCCCTTCAGCTGGCTGACGTTGACCGCATCGTTGGCCTTCGTACCCGAACCGACGTTGATGATCTGACGACGCTGCGAGCCCGAACCGACCGACACGATGTTGTTGCGCGAGTCGTCGGCGCTTGCGTTGCCGAGGATCACGTTGTTGGTACCGGTCGCGGTGATGTTGCTACCGAAGGCCGCGGTGTTGTTGCCCACCACGATGACGTTCTGGCCGACGGCCATCGCGTTGTCGGTGGTGGCATCGTCGATGCTCGAACCGTTCGTGCCCAGCACGATCGAGTTCTTGCCGATCGAGGTGACGTTGGAGCCGATCACCACGCCGTCGTCGCCGAAGGCGGTGATGTTGGTACCCATGGCCATCGTGCTGGTCACCACGTCGACCTGGACGTTCTCACCGATCGCAACGGCGTACTCGCCCTGGGCCCTGACGTTCAGGCCCGCAGCGAACGAGTTGGCACCCAGCGCAGCGGCACCAGGAAGGATGGTCGGACCGGCCTGGACGAGTTCGGCCGGCGTCTTGCTGGAAGCCGCACCCACCATCATGCTCGAGCCCCTCAGCATGGCGGGGCCGACGGCCGGCGGCGCGATGGCTGCGGCGATCTTGGCGTCTACCTGCCCCACCGTTGCGGCATCGCTGGCAGTGCTGCCGTCGGCGACATTGACGATACGGCGCTTGCTCGCGGCGTTGCCTACGGAGAACGTATTGGCGACGTTCGCGCTGGACCCGGCGCCGATTGCCACCGAATTGGACGCATTGGCACGGGCCTGAAAGCCTATCGCGAACGAGTCATCGCCAGACGCTGCCGACTTGGCGCCGATCGCCACGCTGCGCAGACCGGTAGCCATGGCGGGACTGTCTTCCGTGCTGACCAAGGGACCGAATCCGATGTACTGCGAGTTCTTTTGCGTCGGGGCGAAATCGGTTACCAGCTTGTCGTACTGCGATTTGTTGATCGCATCGTTGGCATCGACAGCATCGGCCACGCCCGTGATGCGCTGTTTGGCAGCGTCGCGCGTCGCGTCATAGGCCTTGGCGGTGGCGTTCCAGTTCAACGCATCGCCACCACTTGCGGCGGCGGCCTGCAGCGCCTTGTCCACGCCGTCGTAGACCGTGCCGTTGATCGTGTAACTCGGCGCGGTGACGACGCCATTGGCGAACGTGGAGTTTCCGCCCAGGGCAGTAGCGACGCTCTGCGACGCTTTGTACAGCTGCGAGCCGTTGATGGCCTGCAGGCTGCTGTTCGAGACCACGCCGGCCTTGACCTTGTCGATCACGGTGCCGCCGGCGCCGCCCAGGGTGACCTTGCCCTTGCTCGAGCCGGAGTCGTAGACCACCGCATCGAGGGCCTTGCCGCCACCGTCGAACAGACCGGCGTCCTGCAGCTGACCCAGGTTCACCGCATCGGCGCGGCCGGTAGCCGCTGCGACGTTCGTGATGCGCTGGTTGGCGCCGCCGTGCGAGGCGTCATAGGCCTGGACGCCATCGTTCCACTTCAGCGCATCGACGCTGTTGCCGCTGTCGGCAGCCGCCTGCAGCGCCGCGTCCATGCCCTTGTAGACCGAGCCGTTGATCGTGTAGCTCGGCGCGGTGACGGTGCCATTGCCGTTGACCGTGGACTTTCCGCCCAGGGCCGTGGCAACGCTCTGCGATACGTTGTACAGCTGCGAACCGTTGATGGCCTGCAGGCTGGTGGCCGAAACCTGACCGGCGGTTACGTTGTCGAGCACGGTGCCGTTGGCGCCACTGAAGGTGACCTTCGCCTTGTCGGAGTCGGCGTCGTAGACCACCGCGTCGACGACCTTGTTGTCGTCGTCGAAAATGCCCGCGGCCTTCAACTGGCCCAGCGTGACGGCATCGGCGTTCTGCGTCGCATCCGCCACGTTGGTGACGCGCTGGTTGGCATTGCCATGGCTGGCCGAGAATGCGGCTGCGTTGTTGTCCCACAACAGCGCGTCCTTGGTCAGGCCACTGGTCTTCGCATCCAGCGCGGTGAGCGCATCGCCCACGTTGCCAGCCGGCTTGCCATTGACGGTGTACGACGGCGCCTTGATCGAGCCATCGGCGTTCACGGCTGCGCCGCCGCCGAAGCCGGCAACCACGCTCTTCAGCTGACCGACGTTGACCGCGTCGTTGTTCTCCGTACCGGCGGCCATGTTCACGATCTGACGCGTCGAGGCGGCCTGCGTGACGCCATCGGCGTCGACGAACGACTTGGATGCACCCACCGAGACGGTGTTGGCACGGTCGGAGTAGGACTTCGCACCCAGCGCGACGCTGTTGTCGGCCGCGGCCTTCGAACGGCCGCCCAGCGCCGTCGAGTAGTTACCATCGGCTTCGCTCATGCGAGCCATGGCCGTGGCGCCAACCGCCGTGGCCTTGGACATCACGCCCAGTGCCATCGAGCTGTCCGAGGTCGCGGAAGCGTTGTAGCCAAGCGCGATGTTCGAATTGCCCGCGTTGCCGCCACCGGTCGCCTCGCCGTCGGCGAGTGCACCCAGACCGATGGCGATGCTGCCTGCGCCCGTGCTGTGCGCCGTCGAACCGATGGCCACGGACTCGGTGCCGTCGGCCTTCGAATCGGCGCCCGTCGAGTTGGCGTGGAAGTACTTGTTGCCGCCGTTGATCGCGTTCTTCAACTGGCTCACGTTCACCGCGTCGGTGTCGGCGGTGCCCACGCCGACATTGGCGATCTGGCGCCCGCCCATCGACACGGTGTTGTCGCGATCGGCAACCGTATTGGCGCCGATGGCCACCGAGTTGCTGCCAGTCACCGAAGCTGCTGCACCGAGGGCGGTACCGAGCGCGCCGGTCACCCTGGTGTTCGTGCCGAACGCCGTGCCCCACGCCTGCGTCGAGCTGTCGGCATTGCTGCCGATCACGACCGCGTTCGTGGCCGCCTTGGACGCACCGCCGATGGCGACGGACTCGGTACCCGTTGCGGACGAGTCGGCCAGCGTCGAGTTGGCGTGGAAGTACTTGGTGCCGGCACCACCGGTGGTGATGTTGTTCACCGTGGTGGTGAGGTTGGTGAGGCCGGCATCGGTTGCACCGAACGCCTTGCCCGCATCGTTATAGGTCTTGCCGCCGACCGTGTAGGCCGGAGCGCTGACCGAGCCGTCGGCATTCACCTTCGCACCGCCGCCCAGGCCCGCGACGGCGCCCTTCAGCTGCGACACGTTGACCGCATCATGGTCCTGCGTACCGTTGGCCATGTTGACGATCTGACGCGTCGATGCGGCCTGCGTGATGCCATCGGCGTCGACGAACGACTTCGCCGCACCCACCGACACGGTGTTGACACGGTCGGAGTAGGACTTCGCACCCAGTGCGACGCTGTTGTCGGCCTCGGCCTTCGAACGGCCGCCCAGCGCCGTCGAGTAGTAACCATCGGCTTCGCTCATGCGAGCCATGGCCGTGGCGCCGACCGCCGTGGCCTTGGACATCACGCCCAGTGCCATCGAGCTGTCCGAGGTCGCGGAAGCGTTGTAGCCCAGCGCGACGTTCGCATCGCCCGCGTTGCTGCCACCGGTCGCCTGGCTGTCCGCCACTGCGCCCAGGCCGATCGCGATGCTGCCAGCGCCCGCGCTGTGCGCCTTCGAACCGATGGCGACCGAATCGGTGCCGTCGGCCTTCGAATCGTCGCCCGTCGAGTTGGCATGGAAGTACTTGTTGCCGTCGTTGATCGCGCTCTTCAGCTGGCTGACGTTCACCGCGTCGGTGTCGCCGGTGCCTGCCGCAAGACCGGTGATCGTTTTGTTCGACATCGACAGGGTGTCGTACATGAACAACCCGGCGTTCGAGATGGCGAGCTTGCCTGCTCCACCGGCGCCCATCGAAATGTTGTTGGCGTCCTGGACGTTCACCCACGCGCCGTAAGTACCGCTGGAACTGAAGGCGACCATGCCCACCTGCTCGGCGCCGCCGCCGGGATTGCACTGATCGGAACTCAGGACAGCGCCAGCGCCGGGCGCGCTGGTGGTGGTCAGACAGGTATTGTCGCCACCCAGGATACCGATGGACTTGGAGTTGGGTGCGGGGCCGGCCAATGCCGCGCCGCCGATGCAGGTCAGTGCCACCACGCCGATGGCGACTACAGCCGTCTTCGACGACGACTGCTTCTTGCGGCCCTTGGCCACTTCAGACGCGACGACCCACTGGCCGAGCTCGGCATTCCATACAACGCGATAGATCTTGTTCAAGGGATCACCTGTTTCAGTTGAGAAAGCGCGTTATTGGTTGAGATGAATCTTTGAGAGAACTCTCAACGCGGCGCGATCCTATGAACGGGAGCCCCGGTTCGAATCAGATTTGTCTGAAATTCGTTGAACTTTGCAGATGGTTGGAAATTGCGATTTCGGCGAGCACGAATCGACAACATGTTCGTCGTGAAAGCACATTGCGTTCGCATATTCCACGCACGAGTTGCGATGGTTGCGGCTCATTCGTTTCGCAGCCGTATGAGCCGCCGAACACGCCACGAAGACGTTGGGCGTGTTCGGCAAACAGAGCGAGCGACACGTGTGCGCGCACTGGTCAGTGTGCGCATATTTGTGGATTTCGAAGTCACAACGCGAAGGCGCCGTTGTCCGTGCCGGGTGGGATGCGCGGCAAGCGGGAGATGGGCTTCAGCTTTCGCTGGAATGACGAGCCAGGGATGACGGGCAACCGGAATGACGGGGGTACCCCGACGACGCCGCGACCGGGATGGCGGTGCACGGGATGGCGGCGCATCGGCTTCGCCGGGATGGGCGGGTCCAACGTCCGGCACGATGGGGTTTCGCTTTGCGAACCCCGTCCTACGAGGGCACGGGTGCCCAAGGCCCGCCGCGCAGGCAGGATCGCCCCGCGACCGGTATGATTCGCACCCAGCAGACGGTGGGAGAAGCGGGCCAGCCTGAACAGGCCGGATCCGCTGCCGAAGGCGCAAACGCCCGGAATCGCTCAGGCCCCATAACCGCCGTCGGCTCACACTCTGGAGAGACCGGCCGCGCCCCGCTTGATGGGCCGGAACCGGCGCCGAAGGGGCAAGAAGCCAGCGGGGTCCACCTCCCCCGCCCCGCGCTTTGAAACTCTCAGGCAAAAGGACAGAGGGGCACTCCATAGTGCGCACCCGCGCACGCCCGGCTTTCGAGCCACGACCGGACGCCCCTGCATGAGCCAGAAGACCCCTTCCCTGCGCGATCTCAGCCTGCTCGCTTTGGAGCAGCACGACGCCTTCCTCGAACGCCACATCGGCCCCAACGACGCCGAGATCGCACAGATGCTGCGCGTGGTCGGCTTCGATTCGCTGGAAGCGATGACCGATGCGATCGTGCCGGCGTCCATCAAGTCGCCCGCGCCGCTCGCGCTGCCGGCGCCGATCACCGAGGTCGAGGCCATCGCCAAGATCCGCGCGATCGCCGACAAGAACCAGGTCTTCCGCAGCTTCATCGGCCAGGGCTACTACGGCACGCATACGCCGAACGTCATCCTGCGCAACATCCTGGAGAACCCGGCGTGGTACACGGCCTATACGCCGTACCAGGCGGAGATCTCGCAGGGCCGCATGGAAGCGCTGATCAACTTCCAGACGATGTGCGCCGAACTGACCGGCATGGAGATCGCCAACGCCTCGCTGCTGGACGAAGGCACCGCGGCCGCCGAGGCGATGACGCTGGCCAAGCGTTCGGCCAAGTCCAAGTCGAACACCTTCTTCGTTTCGTCCGGCGTGCATCCGCAGACGCTGGAAGTGCTGCGCACGCGCGCCGAGCCGCTGGAGATCGAGCTGGTCGTCGCCGATGACAGCGAAGCGATGGCCATCGACAGCTTCGGCGTGCTGCTGCAGTACCCGAACACCTTCGGCCAGATCAACGATTACAAGGCGCTGGCCGACGCCGTGCACGCGCGCGGCGGCCTCGTCGCGGTGGCCACCGACCTCCTCGCGCTGACGCTGATCGCCGCGCCGGGCGAATGGGGTGCGGACATCGTGGTCGGCAACTCGCAGCGCTTCGGCGTGCCGTTCGGTTTCGGTGGCCCGCATGCGGCGTTCATGGCGTGCCGCGATGCCTACAAGCGTTCGATGCCGGGCCGCCTGATCGGCGTGTCGGTCGATGCCGAAGGCAAGGCCGCATACCGCCTCACGCTGCAGACGCGCGAACAGCACATCCGCCGCGAGAAGGCCACCTCGAACATCTGCACCGCGCAGGTGCTGCTGGCGGTGATGGCGTCGATGTACGCCGTCTACCACGGCCCGG
>Ga0102591_1001374_pt1 | contig 33839 bp, 25 predicted proteins | sample AraplaCol_mCL_r2_2_FD_76860 | JGI IMG/M metagenome (GOLD analysis project Ga0102591, IMG submission 76860) | Arabidopsis root microbial communities from North Carolina, USA - plate scrape MF_Col_mCL_r2 (SPADES assembly) (version 2) | ecosystem: Host-associated > Plants > Roots > Endosphere...
CGCTGATGATCGAGCCGACCGAATCCGAGTCCAAGGTTGAACTGGACCGCTTCATCGACGCCATGATCGCCATCCGCGCCGAAATCGCCAAAGTGGAATCGGGCGAATTCGACAAGCTGGACAACCCGCTGAAGTTTGCCCCGCACACCGCTGAAGTGCTGCTGGCCGACAAGTGGGACCGCAAGTACAGCCGCGAAGTGGCCGCCTACCCAGTGCCATCGCTGCGCAAGCAGAAGTACTGGCCACCAGTCGGCCGCGCCGACAACGTGTACGGCGACCGCAACCTGTTCTGCGCTTGCATTCCAGTGAGCGACTACGCCTAAACGGAAGCGCGCGGCCTTCGTCCGCGCCTGCTGCCGCCCCGAAACGCAGGCAAGCCCCACGGCTTGGCCTGCGTTTTTTTTGGCTTCCCCCCATGCAAGCGCTGCGGGCCTAAGCCTATTCCCGATACTCCGCATGAATCTTATTCCCGCCCGGCGATTACGAAATTCACCGAAGCTGGCAATGATTTTTCACAGCGGCTCGCGCACAGTTTCCACGTGGAAATAGCGACTGCCATAATTGTCCGGTCACCCACTCACACCGGATAAGCCATGTCCAACCCTAGCCAACCTTTCTCCCCCAAACGCCGCACCTTTTGCGCCAGCACGCTCGGCTTCGTAGCGCTTGGCCCGCTGAGCCTGGCGGGTTGTGGCAGCGGCGACAGCACCTCCGACACAGCACCGCGCGCTCCCCAGCGCCTGGCCGGCGTCGCAACTGGTCCCGCTTTCGTCCATCCGGGCCTGCTGCATACCCAAGCGGACTTCAACCGCATGAGCCAGAAGGTTGGCGCACGTGTGTCGCCATGGATCGACGACTGGAACCTGATGCTGCAGAACAATTTGGCGAGCAACACATGGCAACCCGACCCACGGCCCGTGATCTACCGCAATGACGGCGTTCATGGCGACAACGTACAGGTGCTGCAATGGGACATAATGGCCGCCTACCTGAATGCGCTGCAATGGAAGATCACCGGCAACACCACCGCCGCCAACACCGCCGTGAAAATCCTGAACGCCTGGGGCTCTACGCTTACCGCCATCAATTACACCGACGGTCACTATGACGGCTTCCTGGCCGCCGGACTGCAAGGCTACCAGTTCGCCAACGTCGCCGAGATCATGCGTGGCTATTCCGGCTGGGCGGCGGCCGACATCGCGAAGTTCCAGCAGATGATGCTGACGGCGTTTTATCCCATGGTAGAAAACCTCAATGACAACCTGGGCATATTTTCCAGCTGGGGCCTGTGCGCGCTTGCTGCTGCCATGGCGATCGGTGTGCTGTGCGACGACCGCGCCAAATTCGACAAGGCGGTGAGCTATTTCAAAGAGGGCCTGGGCAACGGCGCTATCGCGCAGATGGTCTACTATATCCATCCCGGCTATCTTGGCCAGACCCAGGAAGCCGGCCGGGACCAGGGACACAACACGCTGAGCATCGCGCTGGTGACCACCCTCTGCGAAATGGCCTGGAACCAGGGTATCGACCTGTATGGCTACGATAACAACCGCGTGCTGGCCGCCTGCGAATATACCGCCAAGGGCAACCTGATCCAGTCCGGGACCACGTATTATTCGGTCCCGTTCACCAACTACGCGCTGCAAGGCTTCCTGGCCACCACCTTTGCCACCGGCGGGCAAGGCATCGCCCGGCCGGCGTGGGCGCTGATCTACAACCACTACGTCAACCGCAAAGGACTGGCGGCGCCCTACACACAGCGCTTCGCGCAAAAAGTGGCGCCGGAGAACGGCGGCCACTATCCGGAAGGCGGCGGCACGTGGGACCAATTGGGCTATGGCACCCTGCTGTTTACGCGCGACCCGATCGCCGCCGGCTCGCCGCCAAGCGGACTGACTGCCGTAACCACGGCCGGCCAGGTGGTGCTGTCATGGTGGGGCAGCGCGTACGCGACCAGCTATACCGTCAAGCGCGCCGCCAACGCCGGCGGCCCGTACGCTGTAATCGCCACCGGCATCACCGACCTGCTTACCTACACTGATACGCCGCCCACGTACGGCGCCTATTACTACGTCGTCACAGCCAGCACGCCGTCCGGCGAGACGGCTGCATCGAACGAGGCGCGCGGCATCAGGGGCACCTGGCTGCACACCCGCCTGGCGTTCGACGAGGGCACAGGCACCAGTGCCGCCGACAGCAGCGGCAACGGCCACGGCGCCACGCTGGCCAGCGGCGCCGCATGGGCTCAGGGCGTGTCGGGTCAAGGCACGGCCCTGGCGCTGAACGGCAACGGCGCCTACGCCACCCTCCCCGCCAATATCGTCGACACGGTTGGCGATTTCACGATCGCCGCCTGGGTCTACTGGAAAGGCGGCCAGTCATGGAGCCGGATTTTCGATTTTGGCGGCAACACCGTGCATTACATGTTCCTGTCGCCGCAAACCGGTCGCGGCACGATGGGATTCGCGGCCACGCTCAACGGCGGGGATGGCGAATGGCGCCTCGACGCGCCCACCGCGCTGCCGGCCATGCAATGGGTGCACGTTGCACTCACGCTGTCAGGCACCGACCTCACGCTCTACCTGAACGGTCAATCCGTCGCGACCGCTGCCAACTTCCGCCTGCCGCCATTCCAGCTTGGGCACACCACGCAAAACTACATCGGCCGCTCGCAATTCGCCGGCGATCCGACCTTCAACGGCATGATCGACGACTTTCGCATCTATAACGGCGCCGCCAGCGCGGCCGACATCCAGGCGCTGAGCGCCTCGCCGCTGCCGTCGCCGATGTTCGACGTCGACATCGGCGCGGTGGCGCTGAGGGGCAGCGCCAGCCTCGCCAACGGCGTGTACACGGTAGCTGGCAGCGGCGCGGATATCTGGTCCACCGCCGACGCCTTCCATTTCGCCTGCGCCAACGCCAGCGGCGATGGCAGCATCACAGCGCGCGTGGCCAGCATGACCAACACCAATAGCTGGGCCAAGTCCGGCGTGATGATGCGCGCCTCGCGGGACAGCAACGCACAGCATGTGCTGGTGGCGGTCTCCCCCGGCAATGGCGTGCAGATGATGTACCGTGGCGCCGCCGGCGCCAGCTCCAGCAATGTCAGGATTGTGGCGGGAATCAAAGCGCCCTACTGGGTGCGGCTGGCGCGGGCAGGCAACACCTTCACTGGCTATATCTCGCCGGACGGTGTGAACTGGACACTGGTGGGCGGCATCAGCGTCGCCATGCCGGCCACGCTGCTCAGGGGCTTGGCCGTCCTGTCCCACAACAATCCGGCGCTGAACACTGCGACCTTCGACAACGTCACCTACACCTGACGCGCCCCAGCCTTTTATTGCAGTCCGACGTCAATGGTATCCTTGAGGGAGGATGAGCGCGGCCGTTTCGGCTCACGTGCGCTGCTCATCGGCAGTTCAAAGGAGGCCATATGTCCGACCAAGTAGAACCACTCATCCTCGACCTGCTGGAATGGGTCGGTCGCGAACCCCGGCCCTATTCGGAGGTCATCGAAGTTTGGCGCACGTCATGTCCAAGGCTGCCGGTTTGGGAAGAAGCAAATGCGCGCGGGTTTGTAGAGCGCCTTCATAGCGCTGGCATGGAAGCTCGCGTGCAGGTCTCACCGTCAGGCCGGGCATTCCTCCAGGCGCATCGAACCGGAGAAGTCCAGTCAACGACTACGCATAAGCGAACGCTTGCCTGAAACGCCAAACGCCGGTACCGTGATGGACCGGCGTTTTTTATGGAAACTGAATGAAGCAATCTAGCAAAGCAGCCATGTTCTCTGGACTCGGCTTTCCCGGTCTTGGCCAAATGATGGTTCTGAAGCGCACTGTGCGCGGGCTGGTGTTCATGGTGCCCGCGCTGGCAGCCTTCGGCTGGCTGATGTATGGCGTATGGAAAGCGACCACTGTCCTGATGGATGAAGCCCTGAGCGGCGCCCTGCCGCCCGATCCCATCCTCATTTCTCAGCGCCTGACCAAGGCCAGCATTATTCCGGGCGCCTCCACGGCAGGCTGGATCCTGCTCGTTTGCTGGATCGCCAGCATCATTGATGCGCTGCTGGCGCGCGACAAGCCTTAAGCGACGCTGCGCGCCACCCGCGCTGCGCGTTGCACTTCCTGCGCTTCGTCATCCCATACCGCAGCCTGGGTAATTTCCTCTGCCCCGACCTGGGCGCCATCGGCGTTAAAGCGCAGCCAGGCCAGCGCGCCGCCGGGCGTTATGCCGATTGCGTGCACGCCTCCATGGTTGGGAGCTGACATCAAGGCGGCCATCACCAGCGTGGTTGCAATCGGCACCGGCATGCCCCAGTGTCCGCCCTGCTTCCGGCACACCAGCCAAAGGCCCCCCGCACCGTCGCCGTAAGCCAGGTATTCCCCGGCTGGTGTGGCTTCGCTCCACACCACGCAGGCCCCGCCGATATTGGCTACCGGTTGCGGCACGGATTGCCCGCCGCGATACACCACGATGCGCTCGCCCGCCACGAAGACGTCGGGCACGTTCGGCACATTCGATGGCGCCAGGTGCAGGCTGCTCGCCTTGCGCGGCAAGCCCTGATAGTCGATTGCGATGCCCCACGAAGCGGCGCGCGCAAAACTGTTGAAGCGCAGGGTGCGGCCGCAAGGCGAATCGCTCAGGCGCCACGCACCCGGAACGCGGTAACTGCCAATTGCCGTCGCTACAGGATCGGCGCCTTCCTGCTCCTCCCAGGCCGTCAACGGGCCATCCGTCGCCGCATTGAAGTACCAGGTATTCGCCGCCGTCACCAGCACCATCGACACGGCGCCCGTCTGCAGCAGGCCGAACGAAATACGCGTTACGTCATCCTCAAGTTCCGGCACGTGGCGCGGTGCCATGCCGCGCAGGGTCTCCACCCAGCCAGCTTCGTCGAGGTGATTGGAAATGCCGACTGCCACATGGAGGGTCGGCCCGCCAGCACTGGCCCAAGGCGCCACAGCCAGCGCCAGTGCAATCGTCCCATCAGGCGCCTGTTGCACGTCGATAGCCTGCACCTTGCCCGGCTGGTTCAAAGGCAGCATGCCGCTCAAATCCGTTTGCGACCAGCGCCCGAAAGGCGTGCGGCGGAACATATACAGCGAGCGGTTGGCGCCGACCGTAAACACCAGCGGCAAGCCGGAACCGTCGCGCACCACGAACAGCGGCGAACGCGCCATGGCCGGTGCAGCGCAAGGGCTGGAACGGTAGCCGGATTCATACAGCGGCACCAGTTCCTGCCGCACCAGCGCAGGCAGATCACGGCCAGCGGTCACCTGGCTGCGCCAATACGCCATATCAGCCGGCTGAGACGCATCGTAGCGGTCGAACACCGCGTTATAAGCGCGCAGCAGGCGCTCTTTCACATCCAGCTCCGCCAGCTCCGGGCGCGCCAGCAAATGCAGGGCCAGTTCGGCGCGCCCACGCACGGCATCGCCCTGGCAGCTATACAAGGTAGTCCACGACAGCGCTTCACTCGCCATCGGCTCGCGTTGCAACACAATGCGCGCCACGCGCGCAGCAGCAAAACTCAAGGCGCCCGACGCACTGGCGCCGCCCCACTTTCGGACCTGCGCCACTGGCACAGATGTCATCAGAACAGACATGCTTCATTCCCCCAGTTCAATCTCTATGTCACCAGACTCATTAATGCGCAAGTCACGGCATCCCAGCTTGCGCCCTGGGGCCAGCCCCTCGGCAACGGCGGCAAACATATCGCCGGTAGCCGTTGCCAGGAAACCGGCAATATCCTGTTGAACCGAGGCTAGGCTGGCAGCATTGCCTTCCCACCAAAGGTTGATGCGCTGCACGTTCAGCAAGTGCGGCAGCGGGTCGGACACCACGTAAATGCCCGTAGTGCCGGCATCGGTGGCCGGCACGCCTTTGCGCGCCAAGGCGGCCACGCCTACCCGGCCGTTCTCCACCTGCCATTGCAGGCGCAGCGACCATTGCAGCGTCGCGCGCGCCCACGCCTTGCCCATGTAGCTGCGCTGGCGCGACAGCGGCAATTCCTGCTTCACGCTGTCCCACTCATAGCGCCCCAGCACACTGCTGATATCGAGGGTCGGGCGCGGCACGCCGTCCGGACCGGCCTGGCGGCCCATGGTCACCATGCATTGCAGGTCCTGCTCCGACTCGCGGTCATGCAAGGTGCGGTTGGCTTCCTGCCAGCTCAGCAGAACGTGGTCACGGTAGGTCCAGCCATTGCTGTTGCGAATGAAGCGGGCGCGTTCGCCATTGTTCAGGGTCGCGTCAACGCCCGACTTCTCGTTCTGGCTATCCTGTGTATTGACCTGGACTACGCCGTCGCGCGACGCCACATAATCGGGCAGCGAGTCCAGGCGGCGCTGCAGCTTCTCCACCACCATCGGGTAGATGTACTGGCGCAGGAAGCTTTCACGCCCTATCACCGCGCGGCGCATTGCCGTCTTCTTCAGCACAACCGGCGCCAAGCTGCGCAGCCAGTTGCCAACCGCAGTGATAAAGAACTCTTTCAGCGGGCCGTTGTCGCATGGCAAATGGGATTTATCTACGTCACACAGCGCTGCCTGCAGGACCAGGCCGCCATATTCATTAACCGCCGCCGTAAATTCCAGGCGCCAGCCGGCGACCGGTTGGCGCAGGATGTCGCGCCGGCCGTACGCGTTGTAAAAGCGCAAATTCCCGGACGCAAGGGTCAATGTCAGGTGGGCAGTAGTCGGTGCCGCGGAGTCATAACGGATCTCAACCGGACGCAGCTCAGCCTTATCTTCGCCATCGCCGCCGAGCGCCAGGCTGCCCACTTCCATGCTCCCGTAACGGATGTCGTTAGGAAACTCTCCGGTAGCTCGCATGGCGTCAATCGTGCTCTCCAGCAACTTTCCGGAGGTGAACCAGCTGGCCGACAGCTGTTGCACCGAAGTTGTGGTGTCAGGGCCGATTTCAAAAAATACCGCTTTAGTTGTGACCATTTTTGCTTTTAAGAATGTTAAGATTTGGCCGTTTGGCAATGACTGCAATGTAAGAAAAAAAGTCTTCCCCCGCCTTCCGGAAATCTTCCGGAGGCCGGAAGAAAACCTTCCGGACCGGAAGAAAGGCACCGGAAGGTTTCTAAGTCATTGATTTATAAGAGACAAGAAAAAGAAGGTTGGGCAAGCCATGGAGTTCCAATTCGGCGACTGGTTAGTCAGTCCAGAAGCCAATCTCGTCAGCAATGGGGATGCGAAAACGCAGCTTGAACCGCGCGTGATGGCGGTTCTGCGCTATCTTTGCCGCCATCCAGGCGCGGTCATTCCAGCGGAAGAGATCCTGCAGGCTTGCTGGGGAAGCAGCGAATTGGGCGACAACCCGGTCCACAAGGCCATCACCCAACTGCGGCGTGCCTTCGGCGATTCGAGCACCGAGCCGCGCTATATTGAGACGATCCGCAAGCGCGGCTACCGGGCGATCGCCCCGGTTGTGACCTTTGCCGCGCCACCTGCGACGACATGGGAAGGCGGCTCGCCCTTCCGCGGCCTGGAAGCATTCCAGGAGAATCACGCCGCCATTTTCTTTGGCCGCGTGCAAGCCACCGCACAGTTGCGCGAGCTGGTCCTGACCCAGGCTGCCCATGGCTGCCCCATGGCTTTGGTGCTCGGCCCGTCCGGCTCGGGGAAGACTTCCCTGGTCCGCGCCGGCCTGCTGCCACAATTAATGGCAGGAGCGATCCGCTCGGACGAACCGATCGGGCTGTCCAGCACCGTCTACCTCGACTGCGCCGACCTCGGCAGTGGTACCCTCTTCCAAGCCTTGGCCGGCGCCCTGATCGACGCCGAGATTAATGGCGAGCCGCTATTCCCTGGAGCCAGCGCGGACAGCCTGGGCCAGCGACTCGCATCCGATCCCAATGCCGTGGCCGCTGAACTACGCGAACGCGCATGCACACGGACTGTGGTTGGTGTGTTTGTCGACCGTCTTGAAGCCGTGTTCCGCGCTCAACAAGACGATGCCAACCATTTCCTCGAAGTGATCGAAGCCCTGGCAAAGTCGAATTGCCTGCTCATGCTGATGGCATGCCGCAATGACTTTTACCCCGAGGTGATGGCCCAGCCGACATTGCTAGCCCTTAAAACACGAGGCGGCCATTTTGATGTCTTACCACCGGATGGTGCGGACATCGCACAAATTGTCCGCCAACCCGCGCTTGCTGCGAACCTGTCATTCGAAAAAGACGAAACTACCGGCGCAAATCTAGATGACGTACTCTGTGACGCCGCCCGCGGCAATCCCGATATGCTGCCCCTTCTGCAATATACATTGAACGAGTTGTACCGCCAGCGTAGTGACCAAGGCGTACTGAAATTCTCTGTTTACCGTCAATTGGGGGGGATTGACGGTGCGGTCGGGGTGCGTGCAGAACAAGTAGTTTCCGCTCTAAGCGAGCAACAGATCGCGGCCTTGCCTCGCGTACTCTCGGTGTTGGTCAACGTAGGAGAGGAACATTCTGCGGTGACATCCCGCAGGAGCCCGCTTTCGATGCTATGCAGCGACGATGAGAAAGAACTTGTACGGGTAATGATAGAGGCGCGTCTTTTTGTCAGTGAGCTTTCCGGTGATGTGCCGAGTTTCGGTGTCGCACATGAAGCCCTATTACGCCGTTGGCCACGTGTCGCGAACTGGATTGAACAGTTCCACAATTCCCTCAAGTTGCGTACACAACTGTCCGCAGAGGCGAAACGCTGGTCCGAATCGGGCAAAGCAGGAGACTTGCTCTTGCCCCCTGGCAGTCAAGTTGAAAAGGCAAGTGGATTGCTGTCGTTAAGCGATTTTTCCCTTGCGCCGATAGAGAGTGAGTTTATTCGCGCGTCAATGTCCCGAGCCAAAAGAGGTGAACGAATTCGCCTGGCGATAACCTCATTGATCGCGATCCTGGCGCTCATTTCCACTGCATTGGGCCTGATGGCTCGAAAGGCACAAGGATCTGCTGACCAACATCGTGTCGAGGCTGAAGCTCTGATGGGCTATATGCTGGGGGAGTTCGCAGAGAAATTGCGCCCGCTTGGGCGCCTGGATCTGTTGGATAGCGTAAGCAGCAAGGCGTTGACCTATCTCTCCTCCAGTGAATCACTGCTCGAGAGTCCAACGGCGTTAAATCAACGCGCAAAAGCATTGCAGGTCATTGCGGAAGTTAACACAGCGCGATCGAATCCGGAGAAAGCATTCGAAGCCTTGACTGCTGCTCGGAAAATTCTTCACTTGCAGGACGACGGCACAAGTACGGATAAAGCACTGTTGAAAGATCTGGGTGCCAACGCGTTCTGGCTTGCCCAGTATTACACGACGCGCAAGCAATGGGATCAGGCTATATCTTATGCCGACGATTACCTGAGATACAGCAACCGATTTGCCGCTGCGCACCAAACCGATCCTGAGGCTTGGATGGAACAATCCTATGCATTCTCCAACATGGGGAGCATCCACGCACGCAGTGGCAAGGTAAAACTGGCCGCTGCAGATTTTGAAAAATCGGTTGCCTTAAAGCGCAAGGCAATGGCTGCGAATCCTGAAGACAAAAAAGTAAAAGCAGACCTAGCAAACAGTCTATCCTTTCTCGCTGAGACTAAGAATACCCTTGGCCAACTAACTGCCGCTGCTTCGCTTTTCAAAGAGGAAGAGGCACTCATCACTTCAGTTCACAAAGTTTCACCAAACGATGGCTTTTGGACCTATCGCTTAGCAAATGCATTGTGGCATAGCGCCACGACAGAAACATTGCTAGGAGCGAACGAAGATGCGCTTAGGCACCTGAGGCAAGCAGAATCCCTGCTCGGAGCATTGACGGTTCAGGATCCTAGTAATCGCAAATGGAAGCTCAATCTTGGTTATGTCCAGGTGCAACTCTTGGCTCTTGAGTCCAAAGCCCCAACGCTTATTAATGTTGCGAAGTTCGAAAATCTTCATAAAGCCTGGGAAGCGGAAGCATCTAAGGATCCTACGAACACTCGAGCACGAGATTTGCTCGACGTTGTCGTCGTTCACTTCGCTCCGATGCTTTTTCAGGTGGGGCGCGCTTCCGATGCACTTAGCTTGCTCGAAATGCACATCAACTCACAACGGACTGCGTTATTAGCCAGCCCTCAAGATCCAATGGTTGCAAGCATGCTTGCGGAACTTCTAGCGATAAAAGGGGAATTGCTCTCGTCGTCAAATGATCCGAGCAATGGAACTACGGTCTGCGCAGACGCTAAGCGAGTCTTGAGTTCATTTATAGATGATTCAAATGATCCGGCTCTTATCGGACCATATTTGAAAAGCGCTGTTTGCGCAGGTGACTCCTCAGCCGCAGATATCGCCAGAAGTAAGCTCCAGAGAATGGCTTTTAACAATTCTCGATTTGCGAAGTACCTAATCAAACGCTGAGAAAGGAAATCATGAAAGATTTAGCCACTGAACAAGCCGCGACTGAATTTCTAAACGTGCAGGTAACGGCCATCCCGAAAGTCGACGAGAAAGGAAACGTGCGCTATGACACGACCTTTACCCCCGAAAAATTGACCGTCACGGCTCCTGATACCGTGATTAACTATCAATTGGTCTATCCGACGCCTGCAGACGTCAAGTTCAAGAAGCTGACCGTAACGCCTGATAAGAACGATCAGTTTAGCGTCCCTAGTATTAGTGAAAGCGGCAAGTTGGTGACTTTCAGCGACGCGAATACGACCAAAGCGACTTTCAACATCAAGATCAAATTTACGAATAAAGATCAACAGGAATTCCTGGTCGATCCCGAAGTAGACAACGATCCTCACCACCCGCCAGCGGAGGGCCCGATTGCGATGCTGGATTGTGAGCCAGAACCGGACAACGATCCGCACCGCTAAGAGGCAAAGCTCCATGCCACCTCCCACTAGGACCGGCCGCTAGTGCCGTCAGTCAGTTAGCCTAACGCATATTATCCAACGCGCCGCGGGCGCCGCTAGTGCGGCGTTCCCCGGCGTTTCCATTGGTGGCCGTACAGCGGCGGATCACGGCCCAATAGGATGCGGCCAGACACGCAGTGCCATCGAAGTAGCCACGCTCGCGCAACGCCCTATGCAACGCAGGCAGTTTGTAGCCTGGCACCGTTGCAGCCATGTGGTGCTCGACGTGGTAATTGACAAAATTGGGGGCGACCAGCAGGCGTGCAAGCGGGCCGGCCAAGGTCGTGGCAGTGTTGCGGCGCGGGTCGCGGTCCATGTGGTCGGGGACGCCGCCGTGCTCGCCCATTACGCGCAGGCGCAGCAGCAGCGGGAAAACGAACAACTGCCCTAGCCACCAGCAGGCGTAAACCTCGGCCACACTTAGCGCCCACAACGCAGCGAGGATCAGTCCGTGCATGAGGAAGAATGGATATAGTGCCCCGCGATCGGTCGGCTGGAACTGGTAGATGATTCCTTTCACGCCGTTCACGCCGGAGATGTCGCGCAGCACTTTGCGGACAAGGCTGGGGCGCGTTGCAGGGTAGCCTGCGACAAAGACCAAATCCGGATCGGCGCCAGTTCCGGCTGTGCGGTGATGCTCAAGGTGGCCGCGGCGGTAGGCGGCGTATGGCACGTTCGGCAAGGCGCCGAAGACCCATTTCCCCATCCACTGGTTCACCCCGCGTGAGGTGAAGAAATTCAGGTGTGCAGCATCGTGCGTGAGGATCGCGAATCCGAGCGCACGGCCGGCGAGCAGAACGCTCGCAAGCATCCAGGCGACTGGATGATGCCAGAGCGCGGGCAACGCAAATCCGGCTACTACCATCAGGACGTTTGCGATCACCACGCCTGCTGCGCGCCAGTTATCGGCTGTAGTGAAGGCCCGAAGCTCTTGCTTGTCGATGTATGAGAGGATGTTCATGAGTTCATCCTAGACCCACCAGCCCCGGCGCATGGTACATTACTCGCCATGCAAGGTACTTTTTCCGCCATCACGACAAACATCTTTATCGACCATAACTGCTGGGCGGGTGGCGTCATGCTGATCCGGGAGCTGCTGGCAGTGGCGGGCACTTTGAATGCCCGCCTACCGGACCTGGATGCGGCGGCCATGTTTGACGTGGCGCTGGTGGGGCCAACCATGCAGCCAGTGCGTTCGTTCACCGGCCCGGCACTGCTACCGGAGCGCAGCCTGCGCAATGCGCGCCGCGTAGAGGTCCTTGTACTGCCGCCTTTCTATGGCGAGCTGCCTGCGAGCCCTGCCCTGCACCGCTGGGTCGTCAGACACTGCGAAGCCGGCGGCTGCATCCTCGCTTCAGCGAGCGGGGTACGGTTGCTGGCGGCAACCGGGTTGCTGGATGGGCGCGATGCGACTTGCAACGTTGCCGACCGGCGCGCGATAGCGGCGCAGCATCCGGAAGTCAGGCTGTCGCCCCAATCCCCGCTGGTCGTGGATGGCCGCCTGATCACCGCGGCCAGCATCACGCCTACCATCGACGCTTGCGCCCACCTGGTAAAGCGTTTTCACGGCGAAAAGGCTGCGCTGAAATTTGCGCGCTATGCGAACTCGGCACGCGAGCTGCCGCATGTAGGCGTAGCAAGCGGACACCAGGAACATGGCGATGCCCGTGTACAGGCGGCCCAACGCTACATCGAACAGCATAGCTGCGCCGGCATCACACCGGACGATGTGGCGCGCCACATCGCCATGAGCCAGCGCAACCTGGCGCGGCGCTTCAGCGCGGCGCTCGGCGTCACGCCGGTGCAGTACATTTTGCAATGCCGCATCGAGCAGGCCAAGCGCATGCTGGCAAAACCGAATGTGAGTTTGCGGCGTGTGGCGATTGAAACCGGTTTCAGCGACGAAGTGGTTTTCCGGCGCGCATTCAAGCAGCTGACGGGCCAGGCGCCCAGTGCCTGGCGGGCATTAATCGACAGCTAATGGTTGTTGTTTAAAAGTGCTGGCCAGTCCTGCCGGGCTGTACATTCCCGCAGGGCAATGCCACCATGTGAACACACGATAAAAACAAACCATCGGGATGAGAACCACAGCACTGCAAGGCCTCCGCACCAGGCCGCTGGCAGTCTTGCTGCTCGCGGCGGCGAACGCTTGCGCGCAAGATGCCGACTTGACTACTTTGCCGCTTGAGCAATTGATGTCCATGGAGGTGTATAGCGCCTCGCGTTTTAACCAAAAGGCGACACAAGCTCCTTCCAATGTAACCGTCCTTACCTCGGCTGATATTCGCGCCTATGGGTGGCGCACGTTGGCGGACGCCTTGCGCAGCATTCGCGGCCTGTACACCAGCAACGACCGCAGCTACAGCTATCTTGGTGCGCGTGGCTTCCTGCGTTCGGGCGACCTGAACACACGCTTCCTGCTGCAGATCGACGGCACGCGCATCAACGATCCGGTCTTCGACCAGGCGCAGCTTGGCGGCGAATTCCCGCTCGACCTGGACCTGGTTGACCGTATCGAATTCGTGCCGGGCCCGGGATCGTCGATTTACGGCGCCAACGCATTCTTCGGCGTGATCAATGTCATCACACGCCGTGCCTCGGAGCTTGAAGGCCCGCGTGGCACGCTCGAAGCGGGCCAGGCCGGCACGCGCACGGGCAGCACGACTTATGGCTGGCGCGATGGCGATACCGAATTGCTGCTGTCAGCCAGCCGCAGTTTGAGCGATGGCCGCGACCTGTACTTCCCTGAATTCCAGGGCACGGCACAAGGCCTGGACTGGGAGCGCATCAGCCGCTTTTTCGCACACGGCCAAATTGGCGCGTGGTCGATGACGTTCCTGGATGGCGCACGCACCAAAGGCATGGCTACTGCGTCATATGGACAACCGTTTAACGTCCCCGGCGGACAGACGCTCGATCGATTGCGTCTGGCCGAACTGGGCTACCGCAGCCAGGTATTGCCAATGCATGGCGAACTGACGGGCCGCGTGTTCCACGGCGATTACCATTACAGAGGCCTGTTTGTGAACCGGGAGCCATTCGGTTCGATCAACCTGGACCAGACTCGCGCCCGCTGGTGGGGCGCAGATGTCAGCCTGTTCCTGCAATTGACTGCGGCTCAGAAGTTGGTCATCGGCGCCGAATACCAATACAACAGCAAGTTGACGCTGCAAAACTACGATGTTGAACCGCGCGTGGTCTACCTCGACGACGTGGCCTACGGCAAACGCCTTGGCATTTACGCGCAAGACGAAATCACGCTGGCGCAAGGCCTGCTGCTGAACGCTGGCCTGCGTTATGACCGCGAATCCAGCACCGGTGGCGTGTTCAGCCCGCGACTGGCACTGATTGCGGAACTGGCGCGCGAGACGACATTCAAGGCTATCTACGGCAGCGCCTTCCGCGCACCGAACAACTATGAACTGTTCTACGGCATCGATGGGCAAGGCGGACAGTTGGCCAACCCAACCCTTGGCCGCGAGAAGATTCGCAGCCACGAGCTGTCGCTGGTGCGCCAGTTTGGCTCGAACGCGCGGTTCACGCTGACCGCTTATGCAAACCAGGCTTCAGGTTTGATCACCGAGGTTGATGATGAGGAGCTTGGACTGCCAATCTTCCGCAATGTTGGCCGCAACCGTGCGCGTGGGCTGGAAATGGAAGTCGAGCGCTCCTGGAACAATGGCGCCAGGCTGCGTGCCAGCCTGGCACGCCAGCATGTCAGCAACGCTGCCGGCGAAGTCAATTCGCCGCGCTGGCTGGCCAAGCTGAATGCTACCGGGCACATGTCCGGCGTCTGGCACGCTGGCGTCGAGGGCCAATACGTCAGTGCACGCAGCCTGATTGACGGTGGAGAGGCCGGTGGCTTTGTGCTGGCAAACCTGAACATCTTTTCCGTCGGCCTTACGCGCCACCTCGACGCGTCGATCGGCGTGCAAAACCTGTTCGACCGCCGTTACTCCGATCCTGTATCGCTCGGCTACCTGCAACGATCCATCGAACAGGATGGGCGCCGTGTTTACTTCAAGCTGAAGGCGGCCTACTGATGATGCGCCACCTGTTCGCCCTCCTGCTCCTGCTCCTGATAGCGGGCGGGCAGGCGCGCGCCCAGCTTCCTGCAGGTGCGGACGAGGCACAACTGAAGGCTGCCATCCTGTTCAACTTCGCCCTGTTCACAGAATGGCCAACGGACACCCTGCCAGCCAGCGCACCGCTGCGCTTATGCGTCTTTCAGGGCAACGGCCTGCTGACGGCACTGACTGGACTGCAAGAGAAGCAGGTCAACGGCCATCGCATCTCTGTGCGCACACTGCCACCTTCATTGGCGGGCGCGCAATTGGCGACCTGCCACCTACTTGTGCTGGACGCGCAGGACCGCGAGCGCTGGACCCTGCTCAAACATGACCTGGCGACCAGCAGCGTGCTGACAGTCGCAGATGACAGGATCATTGGCGCCAATGGCGCCATGATTTCTTTTGGTATCGACAATCGCCGCGTGGGCTTTGACGTGGACCTGGTTCCGGTGCGCCAGGCCCGCCTGGCCCTCAGTTCCAAGCTATTGCGGCTGGCAAGGAGTGTTCAATGACGTCGCGCGCCAAAACCGCGCTGCTGCCGATCGGCAGCAAGGTAGTCCGTTCCACCATGCTGGCGGCCGGCGCAGCTTTGTGCCTGGCCGGCATATTGATGGTGGTGTTCCAGTTCATAGCCCTGCGCAGCACCTTGCTGCGCGACTTGCAGGTACAGGCACGCATCGTTGGCAACAACAGTACGGCCGCCCTGCTCTTCAGCGATGCCCGTGCAGCGGAAGAAATCCTTAGCGGCCTGTCGGCTTCACCCAGTGTGCAGAGCGCAAACATCATCGTCGGCAGCACCCCGCTGGCGCAGTTCCGCCGCAACAATGCGCCAGTGCCGGAACTGCCGGTCAGTGAGACTGGCGAATCCTTGCACGAATACGGCATTGACTATATCGAGGTGCAGGAGCCGATAACGGTCGATCACAAACTGATCGGCTGTGTTTCGATACGCGCCACCCTGTTCCCGCTTTACCGCCGCTCACTGGCTTTTGCCACTTTCACTGCGCTTGCGACCCTGGGTTCCTTTGCGTTGGCCTGGCTGTTGGTACGGCGCATGCGTGCTGCGGTAGCACAGGCAGAGCACAAGCTGCATGTGCTGGCGCATATCGATCCCGTCACTTGCCTGCCAAACCGTAATGCCTTCAACGACAACCTGGCCCATGCGCTCAAGCGTGCGGATCGCCAGGAGACCAGCGTCAGCATGCTGTTGCTGGACCTCGACAACTTCAAGGTCGTCAACGACACGCTGGGCCATGACATTGGCGACATGCTGCTGCGACAAGTGGCTGAACGTCTCGGGCAGACACTGCGCAGTACTGACATCGTCTGCCGCATCGGTGGCGATGAATTCGTGGTGATCGTCGAGCCGGCCGACGACGAAATGGAACCCGACCAGGTCGCGCGCAAGATCCTGCGTGCGCTGGCCGATCCATTCATGGTCGGGACCCATCAGCTCTTCGTCAGCGCCAGCATTGGCGTCAGCGTCTATCCGAAGGATGCGCCCGATGCCGCGGCCGTGGTGCGTTGCGCCGATATCGCGATGTACCATGCCAAGAACAAGGGCAAGAATGCCTATGAGGTCTTCCATGAGGAGATGGCACACCGGGCCAGCAAGCGCCTGGCCCTGGAGGCGAACTTGCGCAAGGCTTTACAGAACAATGAGTTGTCCTTGCATTACCAACCGCAGATCGACGTGCGCAGCGGGCGCATGCGCGGCATGGAGGTGCTGGTGCGCTGGCATTGCGAGGCTTTGGGTGGCATGGTGAGCCCGGCGGAATTCATTCCGGTGGCGGAGGAAAGTGGTGTGATCGTGCCTCTGGGCCGCTGGGTGCTGCAAATGGCGATCCGGCAGGCGGCGGCCTGGCGCAAAGCTGGGCTGATGGAGGACATCGAGCATGTGGCAGTGAATGTGTCGGCTTGCCAGACCAAGGATGTGCAGCTGATGTATGAGGTTCAGGCTTTGCTGATGGAGACGGGTTTGCCGCCTCGCTTGCTGGAGCTGGAAATTACTGAAGGCGTGCTGATGGAGAATGTGAATGCCAATATCGCTTTGCTGCACAAGATCCAGGCGGCGGGCATTCATCTTTCCATCGATGATTTCGGGACTGGGTATTCGTCAATGGCTTACTTGAAGCGCTTCCCGATTGACCAGTTGAAGATTGACCGCAGCTTCGTGAATGCTGTGCCGGGGGATGGGGCTGCGATTGCGAAGGCGATTATTGCGATGGCGCATTCGCTCAATATGACTGTGGTGGCGGAGGGTGTGGAGACGGAGGAACAGGTGGCGTTCCTGTCGGATGCGGGGTGTGACGTGATGCAGGGGTATTACTTTGCGCGGCCGATGCCGGCGGAGCAGCTGGAAGGGTTGTTGCGGGAGAGGCGGTTGTGGGCGGCTTGAGAAAACCGGTAAACCTGGGTCAGACCCAAGGGTCTGACCCTGTCAGATCACCGGCTTGAGGCAGGGTTTGGTGTCTTTGACTTTCGTCGAAGGTCAAAGGCCTAAACCCCAACCACCGTCAATGGCGCAGACAGGGTCTGACCCTGCGGGTCAGACCCAGATTTACCGGGTTTAATCCAGCTTGGTCGCGTGCTCGCGCGTCGCATGGAACGTCAGCTTCGGCCAACGCTCCTGGGTCAGGCGCAGGTTGACGCCGGAAGTCGCCAGGTAAGCCATGTTGCCGGCCGCATCGTATGCCACGTTATGCCCCAGCGCCGCTTCGAAGTCAGCCAGCATTTTCTTATCGTCGCACGACACCCAGCGCGCAGTCGAAATCGAGGTGCTTTCAAACACCGCATCCACGCCATACTCATTCATCAGGCGCGAAGCCACAACTTCAAACTGCAGCACGCCGACCGCGCCCAGCACCACCTCGCCGCCCTGCACCGGCTTGAACACCTGTACAGCGCCCTCCTCGCCCAGCTGCTGCAAGCCCTTCTGCAGCTGCTTGATCTTCAGCGGGTTACGGATGCGCACCTGGCGGAAGAAGTCCGGTGCAAAGTATGGAATACCGGTGAACTGCAGCATTTCGCCTTCCGAGAAGGAATCGCCGATCTGCATATTGCCGTGGTTCGGCAGGCCGATGATGTCGCCTGCGTAAGCCTCTTCCACCTGTTCGCGCGAAGACGCCATGAACGTCACCACGGACGACACCTTCACCTCGCGGTTCAGGCGCAGGTGCTTGACCTTCATGCCACGCTCGAAACGGCCCGAGCATACGCGCAGGAAAGCGATACGGTCGCGGTGCGCAGGGTCCATATTGGCCTGGATCTTGAACACGAAGCCGGAGAACTTTTCTTCGGTCGGCTGCACCACGCGTACCGACGCGTCGCGCGAACCCGGCGCAGGCGCCCAATCGACCAGCGCGGACAGGATCTCGCGCACGCCGAAGTTGTTGATCGCGGAGCCGAAGAAGACTGGTGTCTGCTTACCCGCAAGGAAGTCTTCCAGGCTGAATGGATGCGAGGCGCCGTGTACCAGTTCCACTTCCATGCGCAACTGGTCCATCTCGAGCGGGAACATCTCCTGCAGGCGCGGGTTGTCGATGCCCTTGATGACTTCGAAGCCCTGCACGCTTTCCTCGCCAGCGCGGAACAGCAGGATCTCGTCGTTGATCAGGTGGTAGACGCCGCGGAAGTTCTTGCCCATGCCGATCGGCCAGGTCACTGGCGCGCACTGGATCTTCAGCACGGATTCCACTTCATCGAGCAGCTCCAGCGGATCGCGGCATTCGCGGTCCAGCTTGTTCATGAAGGTCACGATCGGCGTATTGCGCATGCGGCAGACGTCGAGCAGCTTGATGGTCTGCGCTTCCACGCCTTTTGCAGCGTCGATCACCATCAGGCCCGAGTCGACCGCGGTCAGCACGCGATAAGTGTCTTCGGAGAAGTCCTGGTGGCCAGGAGTGTCAAGCAGGTTGATGATGTGGTCGCGGAACTCGAACTGCATCACCGAGGAAGCCACGGAAATGCCGCGCTGCTTCTCGATTTCCATCCAGTCGGAGGTGGCGTGGCGGCCGCTCTTGCGGGCCTTGACGGTACCGGCCATCTGGATCGCGCCCGAGAACAGCAGCAGCTTTTCGGTCAGCGTGGTTTTACCCGCATCCGGGTGGGAAATAATGCCGAAAGTACGGCGGCGAGCGACTTCGCGCGCAATCAGCGCGGGGGTCTTGCTCGAACTTTGAATTTGGATATCGTCAGACATGATGGCAGCCAGCGGTTGGCGCAGACGGAAAACCCGCTATTTTACCACCACTCCCCTCACATCCGGAGGGCGTCGTCCAGCATGATTTCCATCGCCAGGTGGCCGCGCACGGCGATACGGCCGATGCGGCCCGGCTGGAACCGGACGCTGGCAAAAGCGGCCAGCAGCAGTTGCTCTTCCTTTTCGCTCATTGGCGAGTCGAGGGCGATCCGTTCGACCGCGCCTTCATCGCTGATCCAGACCTGCAATGCGACGGTTTGCGGGGTGATCCCCGGCACCACCAGCAGCTTGCCGGCTACCAGTCCCTCCGACACTTCCGGCTGCCGGGTCATGGCCTCGGCGCCAAAATAGTGGTGTTCGGGCTGTGCCTGCACTGGAGGCAAAGGTGCAGGATTCGGCGCAACGGCCGCTTCGGAAGACGCAGCAGCGGCCAGTTGCGAACCGTCAGGCACCGTCGCCGGGCGCGCCGCACCGAGCAGCCGCACGGTCAGCACAGGCCCCGGCGGCGGCGCAGCGGCGCCGTCATTGGTGACGCGGCTGGCCTGGCCCAGCAGGACCAGGGCCAAGCCCGCATGCACCAGGCCTGAGACCAGCAGCGCCAGCCACGGCCGGAGACGGTTCGCCATCATCCCGCCATCAGTCCGAGATTTCCCGCCACAGGACGCGGACCTTGGCGGAATCCAGGTCATCCGGGCCGACACGCATTACCTGCGGGATGCCCATGCCGTTCGATGCCCCGACCGGATAGATCATCGGGGTACCATTAGGCAGCTTGACCACGCTGTTACCGACAATCGGCGAGGTGTACTTCAAGCCGCCCGCCACATTGACCTGGACGTTGCCGCCGGTCTTGTAATCCAGCTGGTACAGCCAGCTGTAGCCGCCAGGCTGGCAAGCCGACACCGAGGGCACGGTGGACGCGTAAATCAGCGTACCGAGGAACAGTTGCGGTGCGAGGTTGATGCGCTCGCCGGAGTCCGGCAAGTCGACATACCAGCCCATCTTGCTGGACCAATCGACCGCATTCTTGCTGATATTGCGCGTAGTACCGGTGGTGGTCACGGTCTGCCCCACCAGCTGGCTGTTGCTGGTTACCGTGGTGCTGCCATCGTCCTTGATGCCATAGATGGTCTGGGTATCAGCATCGTCCAGGTCGCTTTGCCCCAGGTAGCGGCCAGTGCCATAGAAGATCGCCAGCTTGTCCTGGATCTGGCCGATGACCGGCGCAACCATGATTGGCTTGCCCGGGAAATAGGCCACCTTGCTGGCAGTGCCCCCCTCCAGGTCAAAGCGCCACATGGCGCCGGTCAGGTCGCCACCGTAAGCACCGGCCGCCGTGTTATTGGTCGTGAAATCAGGCGACCGGACGTTGATGCGCGCCAGGCCACTTGGGTTTGCGGTGCTGCCAACGCCGGTTGCAATGGTTTTCAGCAGCGTGCCGCTGGCAAGGTCAAGGATGAAGACATAGCCGCCGCCATCGCCGCCGGCATACTTGGTACCCTCCGGCACGTTGTTGTAGCCCGAGGCCAGCACGGCAACCCAGCGGCCGTCAGCCATCTTGGTAATGTAAGCCGTGCCGAAGCTGTATCCCATTTTCGGGTTGTTCTCGGCCGTGTAATTCCACAGCGGACGCGGATCGTCAGGGTCGGTCACGTCCAGCGCAAAGTAGCCGCGGCCGCCCTTGCCCATGGCGCCGATCAGGACAGTCTTCCAGCGGCCATTGATCTTCGCATCGCTCATGGCCAGCGGGCCATCCAGGTAGTAGCGGTGCTGGCTGCCGTAGTTGGCATCGGCCAGGCGCCACATATTCGGCAACACCGTTGGCGGCACATAGGCCCAGCGTTCCTCGCCGGTCTCGCCATCGAAGGCATGCAGCATGCCATCATTGGCCGACGTGTACAGCGTTGGCTGCCGGTCCGCATTGGCAGTCTTGAAATCCAGGTAGCCATCGTCGTCGAAATTGAACGGTGGCGCTTTCACATAGATTGGCTGCGCATGGACGATATCGCCCAGCGCTTTCTCGCGATCGCGGTACAGGCGCTCATAGCTGCCATATGCGAGCGTGCGCTCCTGGTCTTCGTAGCGGTCCTGGCCGCGCAGGTAGTTCACCAGCGAGGCTGGGGTCGCGGCTGCCGCCTGGCTGCTGGACCAGCTGCTTGCCTGGCTCAATCGGCTGGGGTCAAACATTGCCAGCTGGGCCGCCGTCAGGCCGCCCTTGCCACTGGCAAACAGGGTGCGGGTGGTGCCGTCAGCAGTATAGATGACGCGGGTGTCGCTATCGCCCGTCGCAGCGATCTTGTTGCGCAGCAGCGGTTCCGCCTGCCAGAAAGGCGTTTTCGATACCTCGCCGTTCGACAGGTTGATCGAATAGCCACTCACGTCGCCATCCCATTTCACGGTGCGGTAAGTCGCGACGTAAATGAAGTTGTCGCCTGCGGTCGGCTGCAGCGCGCTGGTTGCCGCTGCCGCGCCATTGCCGGTCACGCTGTCGATGCTGCGCAGCGCCCGGCGCAAGCCGCCCTCCAGTGCCGCCGGGTCCTTGGTGCTGAAGTAGGTACCGCGGCCGTTGACGGCGGCGTGCCACAAATCGTCGATGGTCTCGGGCTGGTTGCCGCTTGGTGCCGGCCATTTGGTGACGCCCTGCTTGATGTTGAAGTAGTCGCCCGAAGTGCTGGTCTTGTAGTTCGGGTCGTAAGTCAGCGAGCCGTCGACACCAAGGCCGATGGTGAACGTGGTCATGTGCTGGTGCTGCGCCACGTCGTCCACGTCTGCATTGGCGCCCGAAGGCGCAACGTTGTCCGTGCAGACATCTTTAGTCGTGCACGACTTGCGCAGGTCCGTGTGATAGTAGTAGTACGCCACGTCCGCCAGCGTATTGGCCGTCTTGAGGGTATCCCTCGATGGCAGGGTCACGCCGGCAGCCCCGTCGGCGTCGCCCACTCCGGCATAGCCATCGTTCCAGTAGCCATCGGTTGCCAGGATGGTAAAGTTCTTTTGGCAAGAATACTGCACCGGATCCTTGTACGTCGTGCTGGTCCCCATATACATCTTGCCCAGCGAATCGAGCGCATTGCGCAATGGGGTGCCGCCGAGCGGATCGAAGCTATACAAATCGGTATAGAACGAACCCTTCTGGGTAGCGTCGAAGTTGTCGATATTGAGCGCGATCGGGTTGTTAATGGTGGTCAAGCCAACACGCGCGTGCAGATAGGCCGAATCGTCGGGATCGGTGGCAACCGGGGTGCCGCGCACGTCCTTGAATGCCTGGCCAATCGCACTTTTTGTCATCTGGGTGCGGGTACGGTACCAGGCGAACCAGGTCGCGAAATTCGCCATTTCCTCCTGATACGTGCACCTCGTACCTGCGCAGTCGGTGCGGCCGGCGGCCTTGATCGGGAAGGTGGTGGCCGGCGTGATGTCGACGCGCGACCAGTTGTAATAGCGCACGTATTTGTAGGTGCTCGTCTTCTTGGCCTGGCAGCTGCCCGCCTTGCCGAAATTCTGGTTGGGCGCATTATCCGCAGTCTTGCACCACTCAACACTCACGTTGTAGTAGAAAGGCGCGCCATCCTTCGCGTACAACACTTTGTAGAAGTTGTTCGGATATGAATAGCTGCCGTTCTCAACTGCCGGCTTGCAATTGTCGCTCGGCGGTACATCTTTGGAACTGGTGCACCACATGCGTTCCGGGTAGCCGGTCACCAGGTTGACGACGGCGGTTTTCGACAGGCGCGGGCAATTGCCTCCCGACACCACGCCTTTGCAAGGGGTGGCGCTCGGTTGCTCGGCGCTGGTATCGTCGATCAGTTGAACGCCGTAGCCATCGCTCGGCACGGCACTCCAGGGCGCCCCATACGAGGTATTGCCTTTATGGTCAGCCAGGCGCGTGCCATCGGCCTTGGTTGGCCACATGTAGCGGATGGCCGGGTTGTAGTACAGCCCGTTAAAGGCACTGGCAAAGAATGGCGGGTCGCCGGGCTCGCACACCACCAGGTCATTATCCTTGTTCGGCCCGCGGCACATGGTGCCGAAGTTGCCGAGCGAGGTGTAGCGCACGTAATCGGGCATATAGCTCCACGCCATACTGCCGGAATTATCGAGGTCCAACATAATGTTGGGCAAGATCGGCGCGGTCGATGCGTTGGCCAGCGGGATATCGGCCAGCTCAGTCGGGGCGGCCGCCGCCGGCTGCACGGCCATCGCCAGGCTCAACCCGAGCGACGCGAGCAAGGCACGCAGGCCTGGCTGTGGGACATTGGTCCAGTCCATCTGAATTCTCCTGCGTTAGATTGAGACCACAGCCTGAACGTAGCTGGTGGTATTCCTCGGCCCGGTCACCCGCGCCGTAATACGGTAGAAAGCCCGGGTCGCCGAGCTGTCGAATTTGGGTGGGCGGTAGCCTTCCATTGCGCCCTGCGAACCTTCGTCCTGGCCCTTCCTGAACACCTGCTGCGTGGAACAGGTGCGGGCATCGAGCGGGCCGGGGCCATCGCACATGCGATGGATGACGTAAGACACCTGGTTGCCGGCCGCATCCATTGCCAGCTTGGTCACGGCACCTGCATCGCTCCAATCGAGGTCGTCATCGGCCGTGGCCTCTGGCTCGCGCTTGTTGCCGGTCAGGTCGAGTGCATCCTGGCGCGTGGCGTAGTAGCCATTGCCTGGCATGTCCTGGTCCAGCGAGCCGCTCGGCGCGGTCTGGATCAGCCAGGCGATGGCCGCTTCCACGCCGGCATCGCCGCTGGCGGTGGCGCTTTGCTTGAATGCCAGGTTGCCCGCGATAACGGCGGAAGTGTCAACCGAACGCAGCAGTGCAATGCCGGCCAGCGTCATTGCCACCAGCACGATCAGGGTGACCGGCAGGATCACGCCCTGCTGCCAGGCTTGCCGGACTGCGCCGGCTCGTTTGCTGTGATTCATCGTCTTATCCCCAAATGACATTACGCAGCGGAATGATCGTCTCGAACACCTTGTAGCGGTAGCACTTCCAATCGGCCGGATAGCTGGTGGTCTTGAAGGTGGCCCAGGTCGACCACTTGCTGGCCATGGCATCCGTCGTCGTGGCGCATTGCTGGTTCGCCGCCGGTTTCTCGTACTGCACGCTGCGCGCGACCAGGGCAACGCGGATCGCCTTCACTGACTGCAAAGCAGACGCCGTAGGGCTGGCCCAGGCGCCGGTGGCGGGCGTCCAGGTGCTGACCCACGACTGGCCGGCCGCGGCGATCCCATACTCGAGCTGCATATCGACGATTTCGGGCGCCACGACATCATTGACGATTGCAGGATTGGCCGAATTATCCGAACGCAGCAGCTGGTGCAGGTTATTCACGGCATACGAGCGCTGGAACAAGGCGCCGCCAGGAGGAGCACCGAAGCAGGAGAGCTGCGCAGGCTTGGTATAAGCCGGCCAGTTGTTGGCATTCTGGTAGTTGGCCGGCGGATTGTAGTGGCCGCTGGCGCCAGGGTTGTGCTGGATTTTCAGCGCCTGGTCCTGGATCTGCGTGGCCTGCATCAGCGTGCACTTGCCGTTCTGCTGCACGAGCACCAGATCGCCTTCGCGGCAGCCGGCCGTATTGCCGACGTTCAGCTCGGACGATGGTTGCGGCATATTGCTGCGCAATTCCGTATTGGATGGGTAGCGGAACGAGCCTTCCCTCGGATTGGCAAAGTACTGCACCAGGAAGCTGTCTGGTTTGTCGCCGCCGTCGGTAATGACCGCTGGCGCCATCATCAGGCCGTTGAGCGGGCCAGTCGTGCCGCCGCAGCTCAGGTCGCCGTCGCAATAGGTGTAGGTCGTATTGCAGTTGGAGAACATCGAGTTGGCCATGCCCCAGCCTGCCATCTTGCCGTCGCGCTCGATCATGGCGAGCGCGATCGCACCATTGCTTTGCGCATCGGCGCCGCCGGTCGCGGTACGTTTTTGCCCTTCCGCCTGGCTGAACACCTGCATCACGACCACCATGGCCAGCATGCCGACGCCCAGGCCGACCATGATTTCGACCAAGCCGAAACCGTTTTGCTTGTCATGCATTGGATTATTCCTTTTCTAACCGGCGATCAGCTGCACGCTGGTCTGTGTATGAACCTTGCTTTCGCCCGGAATTTGCCAGCTCACGGTCACCGTGACGGTGACACCCGTTGCGGCATTCCACGGGCCTGGCACGGTGATCGTCAGCTTCCCATTCGGCAATGCGCTGACTGCCTGGTCCTTGACGGCATGCAGCTGGATGCGCTCGCGGTCGGCCCACATCGCGCCAAGCGACTGGCTGACCACGTTGGCAGCGTCGATGCGGTACTTGGCGTCGCTCACCTGGCGCACCGAGGCTGCCTGCAGGCCGACGATGGCCAGCACGCCGAACGCAAAAATCACAATGGCAACCATCGCTTCCACCAGTGCCACACCACCCTGCTTGCGCAAAATGCGTTGAGACTTCATGGGACTCTCCTTAGCTGCAGCCGCGCGGGTCGGTGGCGAACGGCATTTTCGGATCGCACATCCGGATCTGGCCGCCGGAAGACACCACCACCACATAGCGGCGGGCGTTGGCGTTGGCAGTGCTGGTCACGTCGGCACGATTGAACAAGGCGCCGGCCGGCGGCGTAAACACCCGGCCCAGGCCGTCGAAATTGATTTCAGCCGGCAGTTCGCCCGGGCTGCTGATCGAGGCAGTGAAATATCCGGCAGGCGCCGGCACCGGTATCGCGGCAGAGCTGACCGTCACTTTGGCCAGGTTGCCGCTTTCAGCCGCCGACCGGGACTGGATGCTCGCCGGGCAGTCCGCCGTCGCTGTCGGGCAGCCGACAGTCCAGCTCACCTTGCCGTCGCTGTCGGTCAGGGAGAAGCGGATCACCGTGTTGCGCCGTACCGCTTCGGCACGCGCAGTCTGCAAGCCGTTCAGGATCGATTCGGCTGCGGTGCGGTTTTGCGTATCCTGAATCCAGCTGCTGAAAGCCGGGATGCCCATGGCAAGCAGTCCCGCCAGGATGACAACGCCAACCATCAGCTCAATCAGGGTCACGCCCTGTTGGCGGCGCGTTAACATGCGCCGCCCTTTTTGCGGACCCAGCAGGTAATCGGCGATGCTTCCGTCGCCGCGCCCCAGCCGTTCGGCAAGCCGATGGTCTTTTTGTTGTTCGATTCGTCAATGGTGTAGATGAAGTCAGCCATCACCCCGCTGCCTACTGCCTTGACAACATAGGTGGTGGCTGTCAGGGTCGGGCAGGAGTAGGTAAAGTCATCCGCAGGTGGCAGCGCGGCAATGGTGCCTGCCGCACAGGCGCCAACATAGGTGCGGTTGTCCTGAAAATATTGCTCCAGCTTGGCGCGCATGCTGGCCAGGTTGTTGGTGGCTTGCGGTATGCGGCCCGATTTGACGTAGTCGCTGTAAGCGGGGATCGCCACGGCGGCAAGGATGGCTACAATTGCCACCGTCACCATCACTTCAATCAGCGTAAAGCCCGCCTGGCGGGACGTCACGGCCTTTTGCTGGTCCATGTATTTGCTCCAAAGCTGGTTTTTGATAGTGCAAGTCTAGACAAGCAAGCTTGCATTACCCTGAGGAAAACCTGACAAATACCTGACAGCAGCAGTTTTAGGAGGGGAAATACACGGAAAACAGGGCGCCCTGCCCGCTGGCGGGGGTGTCGATGGCAACGCTGGCGCCATGGGCCGTTGCAATATCGCGCACGATGGCCAGGCCAATGCCGCTGCCGTTGGTCTTCTCGTCCAGGCGCTGGAAGCGCTGGAACACGGCGGCGCGCTTGGCTTGCGGGATGCCGGGGCCGGAATCTTCCACCGTCAGCATGCCACCGCCCAGGTGCGGGAAGCAGCTCACCGTGACCGTGCCTTTCGGCGGCGTGTAGCGGATCGCATTGTCGACCAGGTTGTCGACCAGGTCACGCAGCAGGAAGCGGTCGCCCGTCACCTTGGTCGGCTGCAGGTCGAAGCCAAGGTCAATGTCCTTGCGCAGCGCCTGCTCGACGAAATGCTGGATCGATTCTTCCAGCACCTGGTCGAGCGACAGGGGCTCCATGCGCGTCTTGCGCAAGGGGCCGGGCTCGGCGCGCGCCAGCGCCAGCAGCTGGTTAACCTGGCGGATCATGCGCTCGGTCGAGGCCTGCATCATCGCCAGCGACGATGCAGCAGCCGGCGTGCGCTCCTGCGCCGCCAGCAGTTCGATCTGGGTGCGCATGCCGGCCAGCGGGGTACGCAGCTGGTGCGCCACGTTGGCCAGGAAGTCTTGCTGCGCCTGGGCGCCTTCGCGCACGCGCTCCAGCAGGCCATTGAAGGAATGCACCATCGGCATCACCTCCGGGGGCACGTCGCCGGCAGGAATGGGCGACAAGTCTTCGGCGCTGCGGGCCTGGATACCGGACCTCACTTTATGCAAGGGCGACAGGCCATTAGTGACCGAAAACCACACCAGCCCGATCGAGGCCAGGGTGAACACCGCAGCCAGCGGCAGCATGGCGCGCACGATGGCCGTGCGCGCCTGGCCGCGCTTGCGCAGCGTCTTGGCCACCACCACGATGCCCTGCTGCTGGCCGGTCAGCACCGGCAGCGCCACCAGGCGCACCGGATTTTTCTCGACGACGGCGTCTACCGCAGGCGCGCCGGCACGCGCAGGAGAGATCGGCAGCACGGCATCGCCTGCCACCAGGCGGCCCTGGCTGTCGCGCACCGAAAAATAGACTTTATCGAGTTCGTCTTCGCGCAATGCACGCTCGGCAGCCGGCGGCAAGTCGAGCACCAGCCGCCCTTCGCTTTCGCCGATGCGGGCGCCCAGCATGGCAGCAGCGTCGCTGAGGGACTGGTCGAAGGCAATCTGGGCCGGGATCCAGGCCAGCGCATAGCTCAGCGCCACGCCGGCCAGGTTCAGCAAGAGAACCGGGGCGATCAGCCACTTGAGCAGGCGCAGGCGGATGCTATCCAATTGTCTTACCCATTGGCTGCTTCCAGCATATAGCCAAAGCCGCGGATGGTGCGGATGCTGATGCCGGCATCCGCAGTTTTCTGGCGGATGCGCGAGATATACACTTCCACCGCATTGGGTGTCACATCCTCCCCCCACGGCAGGATGGCATCGATGATCTGCTGCTTGCTGACCACGCGCGCGCTGTGCTGCAGCAGATACTCCAGCACGGCCCATTCGCGCACCGACAGGTCGATCACCGTATCGCGCACGCGGGCGCGCTTGGCGCCCAGGTCAAGCACCAGCGAGCCCATTTGAAGTACGCTCGGTTTCGGCGCGTGGCGCCGCGCCAGGGCGCGCAGCCGCGCCACCAGTTCCGGCGTGGCGAAAGGCTTGACCAGGTAATCGTCGGCGCCCAGCTCAAGGCCGCGCACGCGGTCTTCCACCGCATCGCGCGCCGTCAGCAGGAGCACCGGCAGCTGGCTGCCGCGCGCACGCAGGCGGCGCACCACTTCAAAGCCATCCAGGCCCGGCAAGCCGATATCGAGCACCAGCACGTCGACCGGGCCGGGGCGCTGCAGCAAGGCATCCGCTTCGGTGCCGTTTTGCAGGAGCTCGACTTTCATGCCATGGCCGGACAGCACCCGGACCACGCCATCGGCCAATACTGCGTCGTCTTCTACCAGGATTACGTGCATGGGGTACGGAATAAGTTGATTACCGCGCATTATGCCCCGATTCATCACGAGGTAACAATTGCCTTGCATCATTATCGCGCCTGAAAAAACCTCGCCCAAAGCCCCGCTCATGATCCTCCTCGCCCCCGCCATCGCCCTCATGCAGAGGCTGCGGCTGCTGCCCAAGTTCGCCCTCGTTTCCCTCGTTTTCCTGCTTCCGCTGCTGCTGGCCTCGGGCCTGCTGGTGGCGGAGCTGCACAAATCGGTATCCTTCACCGTGCAGGAACGGCAAGGCCTGGCCTATGTGCGCCAGTTGCACGAGCTGCGCCGCCAACTGCAGGAAAAGCGCAACCTGGAACACCTGCGCCTGGCCGCCAGCCAGCAAGGAGGCGCACGCGAAATTGCCGCCGCCAGCCAGGCAGCGGCAGCCGCCCTGGCCGGCTTGCGCCCGCTTGCTATCGGACCGTTGGCCAGCCTGCCCGTCCGGGCCGAACTTGAGCAGGGTTGGCAGCAACTGCAGCAGCGCCAGGCCAGCCTCGATGCGCGCACCAGCTTTGCCGCGCACAGCAAGCTGATCGCGCAGCTCGACGCCCTCGCCGCCCAGGCTGCCGACCGCTCGCGCCTGTCGCTCGACCCGGAGGTACGCAGCGCTTACCTGATTGCCTCCTTCCTCAAGACTTTGCCGGACCTGGCAGAAAACCTGTCTGTGATCACTGGCCGCGGCGCCGCCTATATCGACAGCGGCTTGTTCGAAGCCAACGAAGACCAGATGCTGAACGCCACCGCCATGCTGGCGCGCCATGAGTTCGAGCGCCTGCCGGGCCAGTACAAAGGCATCCTCGCCAACAACCCTGGCCTGGCGCCGGCGCTGGAGCCCCAGTTGGCCGCCGTGCCGTCCGCGCTCGCCTTCCTGGAACGCGCCCGCAACGAAGTACTGAACTCCTACAACCAGACCAGCGGCAAGGAATTCAACGCCGCCGGCATGCAAACGGCGGCGGCCCTGCAAGCCCTGTCCGGCAGCAGCGCCGATGCGCTTGAACACCTGTTGGCCGGGCGGGCAGCGCAAGACACGCTGCGCCGCAACGGTGTTGCGGCCGTGGTCTTGCTGGCCATCGTGCTGGCCGCGTGGCTGGGGGCAGGCTTTTACGCCTCCTTCACGCGCGACATCCGCCAGTTGAACCGTGCCGTGCGCGCTGCTGCCGCCGGCGACCTCAGTGTCCGCATCGCCTCCCCGGCGCAAGACGAAATCGGCGGACTGGCCAACGCCTTCAGCGGCATGACAGCAGCACTGGAAACCCTGGTGGCCGATATCCGCAGCGGCGCGGTGCGTATTGCCAGTGCCGCCGACGAACTCGCCGGCGGCAGCGCGGCGCTGAACGGTTCAACCAGCACCCAGGCCGAAGCCCTGCACGTCACCGTCACCGCAATGGAAGAACTCGACGCCGCCGTACGCCGCAACAGCGCCCACGCCGACGATGGCCGCCAGCTGGTGCAACAGGCAGCCGGCGTGGCCGAGCGCGGCGGCGCCAGCGTTGATGCAGTCGTCGATACGATGGCCGCAATTCGCAGCAGTTCCGATCGCATTGCCGACATTATCGGCGTCATTGACGGCATAGCCTTCCAGACCAATATCCTGGCCCTGAATGCCGCCGTGGAAGCGGCACGCGCCGGCAATCACGGCCGCGGCTTCGCCGTGGTCGCCACCGAAGTGCGCGGCCTGGCCCAGAGGTCGGCCGCCGCCGCGCTGGAAATCAAGCACCTGATCGGCGCTTCAGTCAGCAAGGTGGAAAGCGGGAACGCCCAGGTCGATGCCGCCGGCGCCACCATGCAGCAAGTGGTGGCCTCCGTCCGCAGCATGGAAGAAGTCATCGCCCGCATTACTGCCGCCGAGGCAGGCCAGCGCAGCGAGATTGCGCGCATCAATGGCGCCCTGCACCGTATTGATGACATGACCCGGCAGAATGCGGCACTGGTAGTTCAAGCTTCGGAGAGCGCCAGCCGTGTCCATGCGGAAACTGCCATCCTCAACAAGGCCCTGGGACAGTTCCGTTTAAAAAATGGGGACGTACCCCATTTTTCAGCTGCGGAAAAATGGGGTACGTCCCCATTTTTTAAACGTGCGCCAGCCAAAATTACAATGTTGTAGGACTAGCCTGACAAACTGCCATGTTGCCAGCCTACATGATGGAGGTAACAGGTCTTATGTTCATCGCTCACATAGAAAATTAAAGTATTACCAACGCGATCGGCAAGCAGCGCCCTAGGAATGCCGACTGCAATACCGTGTACTTTAGTTCTGTGAGGATAAAATGAACAACACTCAACTTAGCGTCTCTGCCAAGAACTCGCTGCCGCAAGCAATGCCTATCGGCTCGACGGAGTTCAAAGTTGCGTCCCGGCCGGTTGTCAGCTACAGCGGCGCCCAGCAAAATGAACTGCTGGCAGCCCTCCCTCGTGAAGCACTGGAGTCCCTGTTCGAGCACCTGGAGCTGGTGCAACTGCCTTTCGGCAAGGAATTGTTTGAATTCGGCAGCAAGCTGGAATACGTCTATTTCCCGACTACTGCCATCCTGTCCCTGCTGTACGTGATGGAAGATGGGGCGACCACCGAGATCGCCGTGGTCGGCCACGAGGGCGTGGTAGGCGTGTCGATGTTTGCCGGTGAGCGCGCCATGAGCACCGCCGTTGTGCAAAGCGCCGGTTACGGCTACCGCCTGAAAGCGCAAGCCCTGCGCGACGCTTTCAACCAGGGCGGCGCCCTGCCCCAGCTGCTGATGCGCTACAACGCCGCACTGTTTGCCCAGATGGCCCAGAACGCCGTTGGCGGCCGCCACAGCTCGATCGAACAGAAACTGTGCCGCTGGCTGCTCGACCGCCTGGACCGCTCCCCAAGCAACGAATTGAAGGTGACCCAGGAAATGATTTCGATCATGCTGGGCGTGCGCCGCGAATCGATCACGGCCGCTGCCGGCAAGCTGCAGGAAGACGGCATGATCACCTACCGCCGCGGCAACATCACCGTTATTGATCGTGAAGGTCTGGAACGTTATGCGGGCGAGTGCTATAAGGTGGCGAAGACGGAGTACGATCGTCTGCTCGCTGATGTAGCGTGCTGCTAGGATGCAGCATCGCCGGAGGCACCGCGCCGACAGCGCGTTTGCCCCGGCCCTTCAGGGGAATATAGACCTCGATACAAGTTCCCCGGTCCCCCCGCCCACGGCGGATATTCAATACCCCGCCCAGCAACAAAGCCCGCTCCCGCATCCCCAGCAAGCCATGCGACATTGGCTTGGCCAGCGTAGGAGCGGCAATCCCGATACCGTCATCAATAATGCGCAGCACCAGCATGTCGTCGCGCTGCAGCTTGAGCGAAACGCTGACATGGCCGGCCTTGGCGTATTTGCGGATATTGGTCAGCGATTCCTGCACGATACGGAACAAGGCAATCGACAGGCTGCTGTCGCCCGCCTTGGCCACCGCATCGATATCGGGTCCGATCTCGGTCTCGCACGGGATGTTCGTCATGCGCGTGAAGTCTTCGCAATAGCTGTCGATTGCCGCGCACAGTCCCAGGTTGTCCAGCAGGCTTGGACGCAAGTCTTCGATGATGCGGCGCTTCAGTTCTACCGTATCGACCAGGGTGCCGCGCGCGCGGCGCAACTGGGCCGCCAGTTCCGGATTGGTCTTTTGCAGCTGGTGCGCTACCGCCGCGATGTCCATGCTGATCGAAGTCAGGTTGGCACCCATCTCGTCGTGCAGCTCGCGTGACAGGCGCATCTTTTCTTCTTCGCTGATCGAAATCAGGTGGCGCGACAGCACGGATAGCTGCTCGGTACGCTGCTGCACCATCGATTCCAGGCTTTCGTTCGACAGCTGCAGCGCATGCTCCACCGCTGCCCGGTGCACGAAGCTGCGGCGAACCAGCTGGTAGAACATCACCAGCACCACGATGGCGATGGCATTGATGCCGGCGCCCATCACGACGGCCTTCTGGTACTCCTGGTAGAAGCTGGCAGCGCGCGCCGACATGGCTTCGCCCTGTTCGCGCACCATGATCACCACCTGCAGGCGGATTTCATCCATGCCGCTGCGCTCGTCGCTGACCTTGGCGATATTGACGATGTCGTCCAGGCCGCCGTGCTTGTAGACCTCGATGGCCTGCGTGAGGATGGCAATGCGCTTGCGCACCAATACCTGAAGCTGTTGCAGGTTTTTCAGTTGGATCGGATTATTCGCAAGCAGTTTCTCCAGCTCGCGGAACTGCTGTTCCGATTCGGTGACTACCGAGCGGGTCGGGCCTAGGTAAGCCTCTTTGCCGGAAATGAAATAGCCGCGCGCACTGCTGTCGGCATCGAGCACCAGCACGTTCAGGTATTGCAAGCGTTCGGCGACGCGCGAACTGAGGGCCAACTGCTCATTGGCGCCCTTCAGCGATTGAAGGTTATGGAAAAGGCTGAAACCGTTGACGATCAGGATCAGCGCGCAGGTGACGCACAATAGCGTTTTGTATAGCGGCAGCCGGTGCCGGGGCGCTGGTTCGATGGTGAAGTACATTTTCCCCATTATAGACCCGCAGCAAGATGCTGCCGCACGGAAAGCTAATTGTGCAGCACCGCAAAAGTGTAACGAGACGTTTCACTCTCAATCGAGCAAGTTGTTCTTCATTGCGTAGTACGTCAAGTCACTATTAGACTGCAAGCCCATCTTCTCCATAATGCGCGTGCGATACGTACTAACGGTCTTGATGCTCAGCGAAAGCGCCGTGCCGATATCGGACACGGTGGCGCCACGCGCCAGGCGCAAGAACACCTGGAATTCGCGGTCCGACAGCTCAGTATGCAGGGCCGTATTCGGATCGCGGTCAAAACTTTGTGCCAGCAGCTCACCGACTTGCGAGCTGACATAGCGGCGGCCCTGGTGCACGGTGCGCACGGCGTTGATCAGTTCTTCCGCCTCGCATTCCTTGTTCAGGTATCCGTTGGCGCCCATCTTGAACAGGTTGAGCGCATATTGCTGGGCTGGATAGCCGGACAGGATCAGCACCGGCAAGTCCGGCTGGCCCTGGCGGATGGTACGCAGAGTATCGATACCGCTCTGGTCCG
>Ga0102591_1001376_pt1 | contig 33756 bp, 34 predicted proteins | sample AraplaCol_mCL_r2_2_FD_76860 | JGI IMG/M metagenome (GOLD analysis project Ga0102591, IMG submission 76860) | Arabidopsis root microbial communities from North Carolina, USA - plate scrape MF_Col_mCL_r2 (SPADES assembly) (version 2) | ecosystem: Host-associated > Plants > Roots > Endosphere...
GACGTCGCCGGCCTGCTGGTCGACGCGGTCTGCGACAGCTTCATCGTCTCGGCCGACAGCATCAGCCCGCCCCCGCCCCTGGGCGAGGACGTGGCCTCGACCCTGGTTTCGGCGGTGATCACCACCGAAAGCAACATGATTGTGCTGCTGGCGGTGGAAGCCGTGCTGCCCGAGCGCAAGGTCCAGCTGGCGGCCTAGGCGGCCGCCTCAGCGCTTGTCGCCCCAACGCCAGCGCAGGGGCTGGCCGTCGCCCTTGACCACCGCCAGGGCCAGGAGGCCCAGGGTCAGGCCCGACCCCGCCAGGACGATCATCCAAGGCTCGACGCCCCATTGCTTGCCGACGGCGGTCACCGCCAGCACGGCGACGACATAGACCAGCATCGCGATCCAGCCTTCCACGCTCTTGGGCGAAAAGCCGATTCCGTAGGTCTTGGCGCCGAACCAGGGCTTGCTCATTCCGCTCTCCATGCCTTGCCGCGGTCCGGGTCGATGAGCCAGATCCGCCAGCTTTCGAAAACGGCGATCGCCGCTATCGCCAGGACGCCAAACTGCACCGCCCGGAAGCCGTCGGGCTGCGGCGCGAAGGGCGCGGCGATCAGACCGACCAGCCCGCCCCAGAAGAACAATCGTCCGGCCAGCCTGTTGGACTTGTCCCAAGCCAGGCGGCTGCCGAACGTCCACGGCGTACGCACACCAATCAGCGCGTTGGGGCTGGTCTTGCCCAGCAGCGCGCCGATGAAGGCCATCGTGACGCTGATCACGGCCGTGCCGAAGCGCGGCCCGGGCTGGTCGACCAGCCCCCAGGTCAGGCTGGCCGCCAACGCGGCGATCATCGACAGCACCAGCACGCCGGCGAACTCGGCCAGGACCGGGCCCGACCGCGCGCGCGCCGCGAACCGGCGGAAGGCCAGGATCGCGGCGCAGATCACCGCCAGGACCAGGACCACGAAGGCCATCTCGGCGCGGTCGCCCCAACGGTCCACCACGCCGTCAATGTTGTAGTGCATCGGCAGGGGATGGGTCGGCCCAAGCCAGGCGATCGCGCCCGCCAGGCCGAACTGGCCCGCCGTCAGGATCCAGGACGCGATGTCGACGCGGTCAGCGCGGGCGTTGGTCATGAAGTTCTCCCACAGGCTCCACCTTCGCGGCGTCGACCAGGTCCATCAGCATCGCCACCGCCTCCTCGATCGCCGAGATCCGCAGGCGGTAGCGGATCGAGGTCCCGTCGCGCTCCGTCTCCACCAGGCCGGCCTCCTTCAGCGAGGCCAGGTGACCAGTGATCGTGGGCCAGCTCATGTCGAAGGCGGCCGCGATCTCGCCCGACAGCATCGGACGCTCGCGGAGCATCGCGATGATCTGTCGCCGCGCGGGATGCGCCAGGGCCTTGAACACGCCATTCATAGGAAGAAGGCTAATTAGCATACTTCCTAATTTCAAGGCCCAACCGCGAGAAGCTCCAAACATTTGTTCGAAATTCCTCTTCCGCTTGCCCCGAGGGGGACGCTAGTGTCCGGCCAAACCAAAGGGAGATCGCCGATGAAGGCCGCCGTACTGCGCGAAGTGGGCAAGCCGCTCCAGATCGAGGAGGTCTCGATCGGAAAGCCCGGGCCGCGCGAGGTGCTGATCCGCACCAAGGCCGCCGGGGTCTGCCATTCCGACCTGCACTTCATCGAGGGCTCCTACAGCCACCCCCTCCCCGCCGTCCTGGGCCACGAGAGCGCCGGGATCGTCGAGGCGGTGGGGTCGGAAGTGCGCACGGTGAAGGTCGGCGACCACGTCATCACCTGCCTCAACCCCTATTGCGGCCACTGCGAAGTCTGCCTGACCGGGCACATGAACCTGTGCATCAGCCCGGAGACCCGCCGCGGCAAGACCGAGGAACCGCGCCTGTTCCGCGAGGACCTGTCGGGGTCCGGCGACACTAAGATGGCCCAGTTCCTGAATCTGTCGTCGTTCGCCGAGCTGATGCTGGTGCACGAGCACGCCTGCGTGGCCATCCGCAAGGACATGCCGTTCGACCGCGCCGCCCTGATCGGCTGCTCGGTGATGACCGGCGTCGGCTCGGTGGTCCACACCTCCAACGTCCGCCCGGGCGAGACCGTGGCCGTGATCGGCTGCGGCGGGGTGGGCCTGGCCACCATCAACGGCGCGGCCATCGCCGGCGCGGGCCGTATCATCGCCATCGACCGCGTGGCCTCCAAGCTGGAGCTGGCCAAGACCTTCGGGGCCACCGACGTGATCGACGCCTCGGCCGTCGACGACGTGGCCAAGGCCGTGGTCGAGCTGACCGGCGGCGGGGTGCAGCACAGCTTCGAGGCCATCGGCCTGAAGGCTACCGCCGAAGCCTCGTTCAAGATGCTGCGCCGGGGCGGCACGGCCAACGTGATCGGCATGATCCCGGTCGGCACCAAGATCGAGCTGCACGGCGTCGACTTCCTGGGCGAGCGCCGCATCCAAGGCAGCTACATGGGCAGCAACCGCTTCCCGGTCGACATGCCGCGCCTGGTCGACGCCTACATGGCCGGCAAGCTGAAGCTGGACGAACTGATCTCGCGCCGGATCCGGCTGGAAGAGGTCAACTCCGCGTTCGACGAGCTGAAGCGCGGCGAGCTGGCGCGGTCGGTGATCGTGTTTGACTGAGCCATAGAGCTCCCCAGCCCCCTAACTGTTGTCATCCCGGAAAGCGCGCAGCGCTTATCCGGGACCCAGGTGAACCGCAGAGCGCTAGCCCAGTCCCCTGGGTCCCGGACAGCCTCTACGAGGCTTCCGGGATGACAACCTTTGGGATGGTCGGGAAGCAGTAGAGGGACCAACATTCTTCGTGCACTCTCCTCCCCAACGGCCCAGCGAGGCCGACCACCGGGAGGCTCCACCATGACCACGCTCCAAGGCGGCTGCCAGTGCGGCGCGATCCGCTATGAGATCACCGGCGAGTTGATGGGCGCGGGCGCCTGTCACTGCCGGTCCTGCCAGTACTCGACCGGCGGCGGTCCCAACTACGTGGCCCTGGCGCCCAAGGAAGGCTTCAAGGTCACGCGCGGCGGGCCCAAGCGCTACGTGCGGCCGGGCGGCAGCGGGGCGGACGTAGCGCGGGTCTTCTGCCCCAACTGCGGCACGCCCCTGTGGTCGGAAGGCTCGGTCCTGCCCTTCTACCCGGTCAAGGCGGGTGGACTGGACGATCCGTCGGTCCTGGAGCCGGCCATCCATCTCTGGACGAGCGAGGCCCAGCCGTGGCATCGCATCGACCCTGGCCACATGGCCTTCCCGGAAAATCCACCCCGCTGAGGACTTGATGGCCGCCCGTTACGACTTCGCTTCGGACAACGTCGCCGGCGCCATGCCGGAGGTCATCCAGGCGATCGTCGCCGCCAATGCGGGCACGGCCTCGGGCTACGGGACCGACCACGTCAGCGCGGCGGCCGCCGACCGCATCCGCGCCCTGCTGGACGCGGATGCGGAGGTGCGGTTCACCGCCTCGGGCACGGCGGCCAACGCCTTCGCCCTGACGTGCCTGGCCCATCCGCACGAGGCGGTGCTGGCCCACGAGCACGCCCACATCTGCACCGACGAGACCGGCGCGCCGGGCTTCTTCGGCCAGGGCGTGGGCCTGATTGGCCTGGCCGGCGCCTCGGGCAAGATCGCCCTGCCCGGCCTGGAGCTGGCCCTGAACGAGCCCGACGTCTCGTATCGCCAGCCGGCTGCCGCCCTGTCCCTGACCAACGCCACCGAGTACGGCACGGTCTATTCCGCCGACGACCTGGCCGCCCTGATCGCGCCGGTGAAGGCCAAGGGCTACGGCGTCCACCTGGACGGCGCGCGCTTGGCCAACGCGGCGGCGGCGGGCTTCGACCTCCGCGCCGTGCCGAAGATCGGCGTCGACATCCTGGTGATCGGCGGCACCAAGGCCGGCTCGACCCCGACCGAGGCCGTGGTTTTCCTGAACAAGGACCTGGGCCGGCGACTGGACGCCCGCCTCAAGCATGCCGGCCAGTTGGTCTCCAAGGGCCGCTTCCTGTCCGCCCCGTGGCTGGGCTTGCTGAGCGAGAACGGAGATGGCGGCGCCTGGGCCGCCCGCGCCGCCCACGCCAACGCCATGGCCCAAAAGCTGGCCGCCCTGATGCCCTTCCCGCTTCGACACCCGGTGGAAGCCAACGGCCTGTTCGTCGACATGGACGACCAGGCGCTGGAAAGCCTGCGGGCCAAGGGCTGGTTCGTCTACCGCTTCCTGGACGGCACGGCGCGCTTCATGTGCTCCTGGGCCACGACGCCGGAGATGGTCGAGGAACTGGGTGAGGCGCTGAAGGCGATCGCCTAGCCGACCGGCCGATCACGGCTGAAGACGGCGGCCAGATGGTCGATGAACGCCCGCACGGCGGGCGGCAGGCCACGACGCGTGGTGAAGACCAGGTGGACGATGCCGTCCTGCGATCGCCAGTCCGGAAACACCCGCACCAGGCGGCCGCTGATCAGGTCGCCCCGGCAGACATGATCCGGCAGGAAGGCGATCCCGGCATTGGCGGCTGCGGCGTCGCGTAAAGCTAGAAAGTCGCCACAGGTCATGCGGGGTTCGTGGCGGACCTCGCGGGCCTCGCCGTCCGGGCCGAACAGCTCCCAGGCGATCTCACCCGGCTGGTCGGTGGGGCTGAGGGTCGGCAGACCCGCGATATCCTCCACCGTCAGGCCCTCGCAGCGCGCCGCCATCTGGGGGCCCGCCACCAGGATGCGCGACGACCGTCCCAGGGTGCGCATGGTCAGGGCCGCGTCGGTGGTCAGGGTTGTGCGCACCCGAAGCGCCACGTCGATCCGCTCGTCGATCAGGTCGACGGCGCGGTCCACCGCGATCACCTGCAGCCGCACCTTCGGAAACCGCGCCAGAAACTGGGGAAAGGTCGCCGACAGGGTCTCGACCAGGCCGGTGGGACAGCTGAAGCGGATGACGCCGTGCGGCTCGCTCTTGGCCTCGGCGGCGACGGCGTCGGCCTGCTCGACGTCCAGGGCCACGATCCGGCAGCGATCGTAGAAGGCCTGGCCCACCTCGGTGACACGAAAGCGGCGGGTGGTGCGCTCGATCAGCCGCACCCCCAGCCGCGCCTCCAGCGCCGCGATCCGCCGGCTCAGCGTCGACTTCGGCTGGCGCAGCGCCCGGCTGGCCGGCGCGAAGCCGCCGTGGGTCACGACCTGGGCGTAAAGCAGATAGTCGTTCAAGTCCGGCATTCCATCGTCCCGTTTTCGGAACGATGAGTACCACAACGGACGACTACTCGTCTCGTCGTTCCAGATGCATCTATCTCGTCACGGCGAACGGTTCGCCGGCCAAGGAGAGTTTCAGATGAGCGGCAAGTTCGAAGGCAAGGTGGTGGTGGTGACCGGCGGCACCAGCGGGATCGGTCTGGAGACCGCGCGGCAGTTCGCGGCCGAAGGCGCCGCGGTGTTCATCACCGGTCGCCGCCAGGCCGAGCTGGACGCGGCGGTCCAGTCGATCGGCGGCAAGACGGTGGGCGTCCAGGCCGACATGTCCAAGCTGGCCGACATCGACCGGCTGTACGACGCGGTCCAGCAGCGCCACGCCCAGATCGACGCCCTGTTCGCCAACGCTGGCGGCGGCGACATGCTGCCCCTAGGGGCGATCACCGAGGAGCATTACGACGACATCTTCGGCCGCAACGTGAAGGGCGTGATCTTCACCGTGCAGAAGGCGCTGTCGCTGCTTCGCGACGGGGCCAGCGTGATCCTGTCGGGCTCGACCACGGCCAGCACCGGCACGGCGGCCTTCAGCGTCTACAGCGCCTCCAAGGCCGCGGTGCGCAACCTGGCCCGGAGCTGGACCCTGGACCTCAAGGATCGCGGCATCCGCGTCAATGTCGTCAGCCCCGGACCGGTCAAGACGCCCGGCCTGGTCGAGCTGGCCGGCTCTGATCCGGCCGCCCAGCAGGGCCTACTCGACCATCTGGCCGGCCAGACGCCGATCGGCCGCGTCGCCGCGCCCAGCGAGATCGCCAAGGCGGTGCTGTTCCTGGCCTCGGACGACTCGACCTTCATGGCGGGTTCGGAACTGGCCGTGGACGGCGGCGCGGCCCAGGTCTAGCGCCGGCTGGGCGAGCGCGGAGCGGCCCTAGGGCTCTTCCGCCTCGGCCGCCGGTTCGGGCCGCCTCGGCCCCTCGCGGACGATCTTCTCCTCCATGGTCCGCACCGCGCGGCGCTGGTCGTGGAAGGTCGCCAGCTGGGCGCAGGCGGTGAAGAAGCCGCCGGGCTGGCGGGTGTCGATGCCCTCGGCCAGGGTCAGCAGGTGAACGCCGGCCGCCTCGAACCGCGCCAGAACCTCCAGCAAGTCGACCAGATGGGCGGCGAAGGCGTGCAGGTTGATCACCGCCAGCACCTCGCCGGGCTTCAGCGCCGCCAGGGCCTGGTCCAGCCCCGGCTTGTGCACGGCCAGGCCGTAGCAGCGGTCGTGGAACAGCTGGTCGCAGCCGGCCTCGAACAGCCGCTGCGACTGCGGCCCGTCGATCACCACGCCCCTGACGGGCGGAACTCTGAGATAGCCGACCATTCGCATGGGCCGGTGTGTGGCGAAGATCGCGGCGGGTGGCTAGGCCTAAGCGAACGAACCCAGGGGATAACCTTCTCCCGCCCTCTAACCCTCTCCCAGAGGGAGAGGGAGGGGCCCGCGCGAAGCGTGGGAGGGAGAGGGGTTACGCCGTTCGCGTCTTCTCACCCTGCCGGCTCTCCGGGTGGCTCCGTACCCCCTCATCCTCCCACGACTTCGTCGCGGGCCCCTCCTTCTCCCCAGGGGAGAAGGTGATCAGGGGCGCCTTGTCGCCGCTCTGGACCGTCACTCCCAGCATCGCCGCGATCTCGGCCGCCGGCTTTGGGCGGCTGATGAAGTAGCCCTGGATCTCGCCGCAGCCCTGGCGGCGCAGCTCGTCCAGCTGGGCCTCGGACTCCACGCCCTCTGCCGTGGTGGTGATGCCCAGGCTCGCGCCCAGGTCCAGCACGGCCTTGATGATCGCCAGGGCGTCGGCGTCGTCGAGGATGTCGCGCACGAAGGTCTGGTCGATCTTGATCTTGTCGAACGGAAAGCTGCGCAGATAGCTCAGCGACGAATAACCCGTGCCGAAGTCGTCCATCGAGATGCGCACGCCCAGGGCCTTCAGATCGTGCAGGATCGACATGTTGCCGGCCGTGTCCTGCAGCAGCACGCTCTCGGTGATCTCCAGCTCCAGCCGCTGGGCGGCCAGGCCCGAAGCCGCCAGGGCCGAGACCACGGTGGTCACCAGGTGCTTGTCGCGGAACTGGGCGGGCGAGAGATTGACCGCCAGGCGCACGTGCTCGGGCCAGCCGGCCGCCTCGCGGCAGGCCTCGCGAAGCACCCATTCGCCCAGGCTGTTGATCAGGCCGATCTCCTCGGCCAGCGGGATGAACTCGGCCGGCGAGACCATGCCCCGCACCGGATGGGGCCAGCGCAGCAGCGCCTCGCAGCCCATCACCTTGTCGGCGTCGAGGTTGAACAGCGGCTGGTAGTGCAGCTCGAACTGGCCCTCGGCGAGGGCCAGGCGCAGGTCCAGCTCAAGCGCGCGGCGGGCCTGCAGGGCCTCGTCCATGGCCCGCTCGAAGAAGTGGAACGCGCCCTTGCCGTCGGCCTTGGCGCGGTAGAGCGCCATGTCGGCCTTCTTCAAGAGCTCGTCGCTGTCGGCGCCGTCGTTGGGCGACACGGCCACCCCGACGCTGCCGCCGATCATCACCTGATGGCCCTGCAGCTGGAAGGTCTCGGCCAGAGCCTCGACGATGCGGCCCGCCAGGCGTGTGGCGCCGCCGAGGTCGGTCAGGCCGCACTGAACCACCGCGAACTCGTCGCCGCCCAGGCGGGCGACGGTGTCGCCCTCGCGTACGCAGGCCCGCAGGCGCTCGGCGGCGGTCTTCAGCAGGGCGTCGCCCACCGGATGGCCCAGGGTGTCGTTGACGGTCTTGAAGCGGTCCAGGTCGATGCAGTGCACCGCCACCAGGTCCTCGCGCCGAGCGGCGCGGGAAAGCGCCGCCGACAGGTCCTTCTGGAACAGCAGCCGGTTGGGAAGGTCCGTCAGCGGATCATAGTGGGCCAAGCGGGCGATCTGGGCCTCGGCCCGCTTGCGCTCGGCGATGTCTTCGGACACGGCGAGAATGTATTCGGCCGCGCCGTCGGGGCCGGGGATGGCGATCTTCTTGGTGCGCAGCAGGGCCGTGGAGCCGTCCTTGCGGGGCACAAGGTCCTCCTCGATCACCCGCACCTCGCCCGAGGCGGCGACCTCGGTGTCGCGCTGCTTGTATATGGCCGCCTGTTCTTCGGGATAGAAGTCGGCGTCGGTGCGGCCGATCATGTCGGCGCGGCTGTGGCCCAGGATCTTCTCTCCGGCCCGGTTCAGCAGAACGTACGAATGGTCGTCGGCCCGCTTGACGAACACCATCGAGGGGATGGCCTCGACCACGGCGGTCATGAAGGTGCGGGCGCGCTCCTCGTCGGCCTTGGCGGCGGCCAGGGCCTCGACGCCCCGGCGGTTGGTGTCGTTGGCCGCCTGCAGCAGGCCCAGCACCGTGCCAACGCCTAGATAGCGGCCCTTGTCGGTGACGATGAAGCCGCGCAGCAGGTCGCTGGCGCGGTACGACAGGCTGTCGCTGGTGAAGGCCGCCAGCTCGACATCGGCCTCGACCACCAGCGGGTCGTGGTCCATCAGCACCGAGATAGGCCGCAGGGCGTAGAGGGCGCGGCCGTATTCGGCGGCCATGCGCAGGAAGAAGGCGTTGCGCTCGACCAGGCCGATGGGTCGCTCGTCGGCGTCGAGCACGGGCACGATCAGGGTGTCGGGCTCCTCGCGGAACCGCTCGTACAGCGTCTTGCCCAGATCGTCGGCCCTGGCCGGGGCCAGCGACGAAACGGTGTCTCGAAGGGTGAACATGTAAGTCCCCGATTACTCGGGGCTGGAAGGACCATTTCTCGCCTAACGACTGGCTAATCCTGGGTCGGAAGCGCTGCTATTTCACGAAAACTTCGCGGCGCTGTCACAGTGTTTGCCGGGGTGTTTACCGTGACCTCGGAACCGCGGTGAACGCCCCCTCCGTCATGTCGCGTATTCGCGCCATGCCACCTCCCCCGTTTCACGGGTGAGGAGGAAGCCGAGCCACCTTCTCCTCACCCGCAAAGCGGGGGAGGTGGCGCGATGCGCAGCATCGTGACGGAGGGGGCGTCTCCGCCGGGGAACTACCCAACCATCCCCGCCAGCCGGCCACGGATCAGGTCCTCGGCCTCGGACACGATCCGGTCGATCAGGTCCTTCACCGTCGGCACGTCGTGGATCAGGCCCTGGACCATGCCGGCCGACCACACGCCGTGGTCGACATCACCGCTGATGAGTCCTTCCCGACCACGCGCGCCCTTCACCAGGTCGGCCACGTCCTCGAACTTGGCGCCGCCGGCCCGCTCGATGGCCACGACCTGCTGGCTGATGGCGTTCTTGGCCACCCGGGCGGTGTTGTGCAGGGTGCGGAAGATCAGGTCGGTGGCGCGCTCGTCGTTGGCGACCATCTGTTGCTTGAAGTTGTCGTGGATCGGCGCCTCCTGCGTGGCGCAGAAGCGGGTGCCCATGTTGACGCCGTCGGCGCCCAGGGCCAGGGCCGCCACCAGGCCGCGCGCGTCGCCGAAGCCGCCCGAGGCGATCATCGGAATCTTCACCTTCTCGGCGGCCACCGGGATCAGGATCAGGCCGGGGATATCGTCCTCGCCCGGATGGCCGGCGCATTCGAAGCCGTCGATGCTGATGGCGTCCACGCCCATCCGCTCGGCGCTCAAGGCGTGGCGGACAGCGGTGCACTTGTGGATCACCTTCACCCCGTGAGCCTTCAGGTCGTCGACATGCTCCTGAGGCTTGTAGCCCGCGGTCTCGACGATCTTGATCCCCGCCTCGATGATCGCGGCGCGGTACTCGGCGTAGGGCGGCGGCTTGATGGCCGGCAGGATGGTCAGGTTCACGCCGAACGGCTTGTCGGTCAGCTCACGGGTGCGGGCGATCTCCTTGGAGAGCGCCTCAGGCGTGGGCTGGGTCAGGGCGGTCAGGAAGCCTAGGGCCCCGGCGTTGGCCACGGCGCTGACCAGGGGCGCGGTGCCCACCCACTGCATGCCGCCCTGGGCGATGGGATGCTCGACGTCGAACAGCTGCGTGAAACGGGTCTTGATGGCCACGGACGCCTCTCCCTGTGATTTTCGGAGAGTATGGCGGAGTGACGTTGGGGAGGCGCAAGCCCGGAAATGGAAGCCCCTCCCCCTATGGGGGAGGCGGTCCGAAGGACCGGTGGGGGAGTATTGGGATCGTCGATCGGGGCTTGGGCTGACAGCCTATCACTCCCCCCTCCGTCGCCTTCGGCGACACCTCCCCCACAGGGGGAGGACCTTTTTGGCCGCTCCTAGTGCACCGACACGCCCAGGCGGTTCCACAGGTTGATCTGGGCGACCACCGTCGTGACGGCGCTGGCCTCGACGTCGGTGTAGTGCTCGCGCAGGGCGGCGCGCAGCGGCGCCAGGTCCTTGTGGGTCGGCAGCTGGGTCAGGGCCTCGGCCCAGGCGAGAGCCGCCTTTTCCTTGGCGGTGAAGTCGCTGACGTGGTCCCAGACGACCAGGCGGTTCAGCCGCTCATTCGTCTCGCCGTCATCGCGGGCTTCCTTGGAATGCATCTTCACGCAGAAGGCGCAGCCGTTGATCTGCGAGACGCGCAGCTTGATCAGGTGCAGCAGGTGCTTGTCGACGCCCGACGCCACGATCGCCTCCTCGGCGGCGATGAAGGCCTTGTAGATCTGCGGAACGTTCAGGTCGTGGCGGAAGGGGGCGGTTTCGGCGGTCATGGTCTTGGTCCTCTTGGCGCCCCGTTACGGGGCTTCGAGGACAAGACGAGGTCACGCGGCGAAACGTGACATGGGTAAAAAATTCCGCTCATCCCGGCGAATGCCGGGACCCAGATGGAATGGCTTTGAGGTGGGCTCCTCGAGCTCAGGGCTTATCCAACCCGACACACCGCTATGGGATCTGGGTCCCGGCATTCGCCGGGATGAGCGGCTTTTAGGGAGCTACTGCAGCCCCTCGCGCCCGATGGCGTAGAAGCGCTCGGCCCGCTGCTTCTTCAGCTCGGCGGGCGACAGCCGCATCAGCTTCTTCAGCTCGTCCTCGACCGCGTCGCCGACGGCCTGGATGGCGGCGGCCGGGTCGGAATGGGCGCCGCCGGCCGGCTCATCGACGATGCGGTCGACGATCTTCAGCTGGATCAGGTCCTGGGCGGTGATCTTCATGTTGGTGGCCGCGTCCTTGGCCCGGGCGCCGTCGCGCCACAGGATCGAGGCCGCGCCTTCCGGCGAGATCACCGAATAGATCGAGTGCTCGAGGATCAGCACCTTGTTGGCGCCGGCCAGGGCGATGGCGCCGCCGCTGCCGCCTTCACCGACGATGGTGGCGACCATCGGGGTCTCCAACACCAGGCCGCGCTCGGTCGAGCGGGCGATGGCCTCGGCCTGGCCGCGCTCCTCGGCGCCAAGACCAGGATACGCGCCGGCGGTGTCGACGAAGGTGATGACCGGCAGGTTGAAGCGCTCGGCCATATCCATCAGGCGCACGGCCTTGCGGTAGCCCTCGGGGCGGGCCATGCCGAAGTTGTGCTTCAGGCGGGTGGTGGTGTCGTGGCCCTTCTCGTGGCCCATCACCACGACCGGGATGCCGCGGAAACGGCCCAGGCCGCCGACGATCGCCTGGTCGTCGGCGAACTTGCGATCACCGCGCAGCTCGACGAACTCGTCGATCAGGCCGGCTACGTAGTCCTTCAGGTGCGGACGCTCGGGGTGGCGGGCCACCATGGTCTTCTGCCAGGCGTCGAGGCCGGCATAGGCTTCCTTGCGAAGCTGCTGGGCGCGATCGCGCAGGGCCTGGATCTCGTTCTCGAACGCGCCGGGGCCGGCCGTCTCGGAGAGCCGCGACAGCTCCTCGATCTTGCTTTCCAGATCGGCGATGGGTCGCTCGAAGTCGAGATAATGCGCGGCCATGGGTCTCTTAACGTCGCCGTTGCGGAAAGGTGGCGAACCTAGAGCGCGATAACCGAAAACGGAACCGCTTTTGGCGGCCCGTGGACTCGAAATCGCCTCAGAAGGCCCCAAGGGCGGACTCATTGGGCGGCTAGCCCTGGTTCGGGAGCCTCCTGCGGCTGCGACTCGTCGTCGCAGCGACACTGTGGCCGCGTTTGGAACCCCTTTTGAGTCCCGGGGATTCGTCCCCAGGAGAGTCTCTTATGGAAACCGATGATTGCTGGTTAACCGGGAGGTTCTCACCTATATCCTTGCTGGTCGGCTTAGAACCAACGCCGACGCCCGCGGCCCCGCCCATCGAATATGGACCCGGTCCCGCCTGTAGCGAACGGATGTTCCCATGCAGGTGTTCACCTTTTTCTGTGTCGAGTCGGATGGCTCGGTTCCGCGTTTCGACGTCATCCCCTGCGCCGATGACCAAGCCGCGCGCCGTCGCGCCGAAGCGCTGGTCGGCGTTCATCGCGGCTGCGACACCGTCGAGGTGTGGCGCGGCGCGACGCGCCTGTTCGACGTGACCGCCCAACGCGTGGCGGCGGCCTGACCGCAGGAAGTTTCAAGCGCCGCCTTTCGCAGGCGCTATAGTCCAGGACTCGCTTTCCGGAGTCCGCCCCATGACCGCCGTCCCCGCCCGCCCCTCCGCCATCGTCGACGACAGCGGCCACGGGGGCGTGCAGATCCTGATCACCGCAGGTCCCGTCCGCTTCATGGGCGACCTGACGCCGGCCGACGGCGGGCTGGATCTCGGCCCCAATCCCCACGACCTGGTGGCCGCCGGCCTGGCGGCCTGCACCACCCAGACCCTGCGGCTCTACGCCAAGCGCAAGGGCTGGGCCGTGGGCGCGGTGCATGTGGAGGTGACTTGGCGACGCGAGCCGGGCTGGCTGCCGGCCGACGTCTTCGACCGCGTGATCACCCTGCCCGCCGATCTGGACGACGCCCAGCGCGCGAGACTGATGGAGATCGCCGAGGCGTGCCCGGTGCACAAGATGCTGGTGGCCGGGTCGCAGGTAGTGACGACGGCGGCTTAGTCCTTGATGCTCAGGGGCGGCAAACGCTTGTAGCTCGGCGACGTCTTGCCCCAGCGCAAGATCAGTAGCGGGTAGACGAGGGCCGTCGCGAACAGGATAGCGCCGATGGCGAAGAGAAATAGCGTCCAAGAGCCATGCTCAACGATGGCCCCAGCATCCGTATTCCAATAGGCCCAGTAGTTCTCCTGGCCACGAGGCATCACATAGAAGCGTCCGTACAAGGCGAACTCCGCCAGGTTGAACCCAGTGCCGGCAGACACCAAGCCGCCGCCCACGAACAGCGCCAGCCACTCAGGAAATTCCAAGCCGCGTTCATGAAGCCTGCGGAGCATATCCCGCAGGATTCTACGCCGATCAGAACCCATAGAGCCCCGCATACTCCGCATCCTTCGCCGCGATCTGCCGGGCGCAGTCGACCATGACCTTGGCCTGCTTCCAGGTGGCGTCATCCTGCATCTTGCCGTCCAGCATGGCCACGCCAGACCCGTCGGGCATGGCCTCCAGGATGCGCTTGGCGAAGGCCACCTCGTCGGGGGCCGGGGAGAACACCCGTTTGGCGATCTCGATCTGGCTGGGATGCAGGCTCCAGGCCCCGGCGCAACCCATCAGGAAGGCGTTGCGGAACTGCTGCTCGCAGGCGACCGGGTCGTCGATGGCCCCGAACGGCCCGTAGAACGGCTTGATGCCGTGGGCCGCGCAGGCGTCGACCATCTTGGCGAAGGTGTAGTGCCACAGGTCCTGCTGCGCCGAGACGCGCTCGCCGCCGTCGGCCCGAGGGTCCTCCACGACGCGATAGCCCGGATGCCCCCCGCCCACGCGCGTGGTCTTCATCGCGCGGCTGGCGGCCAGGTCGGCCGGCCCCAGGCTGATGCCCTGCATGCGCGGACTGGCGCCGGCGATCCGCTCGACGTTCATCACCCCCTCGGCCGTCTCGAGGATGGCGTGCAGCAGGATCGGCCGGGTTACCCCGTGCTTGGCCTCCAGCGAGGCCAGCAGCTGGTCCATGTAGAAGATGTCCCACGGCCCCTCGACCTTGGGGACCATGATCACGTCGATCTGGTTGCCGGCCTTCTCGACCAGTGTGGCGACCTCGTCCAGGTGCCAGGGCGAGTTCAGACAGTTGATCCGCACCCAAAGGCCCACCCCCAGGGCCTTGAAGTCGGTCTCGCGGGCCATGGCTATCGCGCCGGCCAGGGCCGCGCCCTTGGCGTCGGCCGGGATGGCGTCCTCCAGATTGGCCAGGATGACGTCGACGGTCGGGGCGATCTCGGGGACCTTGGCCCGCACCTTGTCCAGGTGCGGCGGCACGAAATGGATCATGCGCTCCACCCGCGCCGGCGGTTCGCGCCAGGGCGTCGGCGCCCCGATGGCCAAGGGTTTGAAAAAGCCTCGGGGGGTCTTCATGGCGCGCGCATCCCTATCCGCTGCTTATTTCGCAGTTGCGAGATAAGGTGCGGCGACGCGTTGGCGGGGTCAAGACTGACGCACGGGTCAGGCGCGCCCAGCACCGGAAGTTGGAGGGCGAATCCCGACGCAATTCGGCTAGCCTTCGCGTCCCGCCCTTCGGAGAGTCCATGAGTGACCCAGCTTCACGCCCTGCCGCGCCGGGCCATCAAGGCGTCGATCGCCCTTGCCGCCTTGCTGACGGCGTCGGGCTGCGGCGCCGAGCCCGATGCTCCGGCCGCTCCTCCCCCGCCCGAAGCGGTCAGGGCGCTGGAAGCCGTGCGCCCGACCGGGCGGTTCGCGGTCGGGCTCAGGGAGGTTTCCGACCCCTCGGCGCCCGCCCTGTGGCTCTACTACCCGGCTCAAGGTCCGTCCGCGCCACGCCCTTCCGCCTCGACCAATTGGCCAGCGGCCTACAAGGACGCGCTGGCGCGGCGATTTGGAGCGTCCGCCGCCGCCGCGCTGCTCAGCGCCAAGGCGAGCGCCGGCTGGGACGCCGCCCCGGCGAAAGGGCCGTTCCCCTTGTTGGTGTTCGCGCCCGGCGCGGGCATGGGGGCGCGCGACTACAGGCTGTTGCTCGAAGAGATTGCCAGCCATGGGTACGTCATCGCGGCGGTCCATCCCCTCGGCTCTCCACCGGCCCGCGAGGCTAGGTATTCGGACGCCGCCGATGAACTGGTCGACGCCGCGACCAGGGTCCGCGCCCTGGCCAAGACGCGACCGGGGCCGGACCTTATCGACGCTTCGCGCGTGGCGTTCATGGGGCACTCGATCGGCGGCGCCGCGGCCGTGCTGGCCCTGGCCCGAGACCGAAACGCGCTGGCGGCGATCAATCTGGACGGCGACTTCGCGGGCGCCTCCGCCGGCCAAGCCCCGCGAAAGCCGATCCTGTATGTCGTGGGCAGGACCGATGGCGAGCGCCAGGCCTCGCGCGATCGGCGCGGCGCGGTCTGGAAGACGGTCACGGCCGGAAACACCCAGGCGGTCGCCCTGCGGATCGACACCCTGCGGCATTTCGATTTCGCCGATGCGGCGCTTCTCCCGCCTGGCCTCATATCCGACCAGCGCCGGCGCAATCGGTTCGGCGCGATCGGCGGTCCGCGAGCCCACGAGGTCGTCTCAAAGCTGGTGGTGGGCTTCCTGGATCAGTCGATCTCGGCGGGGCCGAACACGCTGGACGCCGCGCTCTCCGAGACGCCGGAGGCAGGGCCCGCCCCGGCCTTCTGAGCCCCGCGTCCGAGGGATCTACCCCTTCGCCGGCGGCCCCTGCACCGGCAGCGGCGGCTCCTCGGGGTCCTCGCGCTTGAGATCCTCGGCGGCGTCGTTGCGCGAGGGCGCGGCCCTGGCCTTGGACTTGCGGCCGCCGCGGGGTTCCAGCCGCAGGGCGGCGCGCGCGTCGTCGCCCTCTTCGCCGAACAGGCCGCGCAGGCGCACGTCGCGCTGCGGATACGGCACCTCGATCCCCGCCCCCCGCAGGGCGTCGTCGATCGCCCAGGTATAGGCCGCGAAGATCGCCGCCGGCCGACGCACGGCGTCGACGGTGGGCCAGACCACCAGCTCGAACTTCAGCGTCGACTCGCCCCAGCCCACCAGCCAGACCTGGGCCTTGCGGTTGGCGTCGTCAGGCGCGGTGAACGACACCGAGTGGGCGGCCTTCAGCACCGCCTCGCGCACCTTCTCCTTGTCGGCCCCGAAGGCGGTGACGAACGGCACGCGGATGCGGCGGCTGGTGTGGTGCAGGGTCCAGTTGATCACCTGCTCGTTGACCAGCACCGAGTTGGGCACGATCACGTCGGTGCTGTCATTGGTGCGCAGCCGGGTCGAGCGTGGGCCGATCTCATGCACCACGCCGCGCGATCCGTTCTGCAGCTCGACAAAGTCACCCACCGCCACCAGCCGCTCGAACATCAGCGACAGCCCCGAGGCGAAGTCCTTGACCAGGCCCTGCAGGCCCAGGCCCGCCCCGACGCCCAGCGCGCCGGCGAACACCGCCAGCGAGGTCAGGTTCACGCCCATCACCGACAGGGCGATCAGCAGCCCGATAGTGCGCAGGCCGTAGTTGCTGAGCTGCTCGACGATGTACAGCGACGGCGCCGAGCCGATCGACCGTTCGCGCAGACGGCGCAGGCCGGCGCCCACCAGGCGCGACAGGTAGATCGAGGCCACGACGATGACGATCGCCGCCGCCACGCCGCCCAGGGTGATCGTGGTCTTGCCCAGCTTGACCAGCTCGATCGCGTCGGGGCGGGTGAAGGGGTTGGGCGACATGGCCGGAGTGTGAGGGCGCCCAGCGGTGGGGATCAACCCCTTGAAACCCTCGGCTCGGTGGAGCCGGCACAAGCCGGAGACATGCCCTTGCGGCGTGTCCCCTTCAGCTCGCGCCGAGCCAGGGCTTGGGGACACGCCGCGAGGGCGTGCCCCGCTCGGAGACTTACCGCCCCACCATCGCCATGCCCGCGGGCGTGTAGCGCTCGCCTTCGATGGCCGTCTCCGGCACGGCGGCGGCGATGCGGGCCAGGTCGTCGGCCGACAGGACCACCTCGACGGCCCCGACATTCTCCTCCAGCCGGCCGATCTTGGTGGTGCCGGGGATCGGCGCGATGTGGTCGCCCTGATGAAGGATCCAGGCCAGGGCCAGCTGGGCCGGCGTGACGCCCTTGTCGGCGGCGATCTGCGTCAAGGCTTCGACCAGCGTCAGGTTCTTGGCCAGGGCCTCGCCCTGGAAGCGCGGCAGGCCTCGGCGGAAATCGTTGTCGCCCAACGGCGCGTCAGCCTTGATCGCGCCCGTCAGGAAGCCCCGGCCCAGGGGGCTGTAGGGCACCAGCCCGATGCCCAGCTCGCGCAGCACCGGCAGGGTCGTGACTTCCAGCTCACGGAACCACAGCGAATACTCGCTCTGCAGGGCGGCGACCGGCTGGACGGCGTGGGCCTTGCGGATGGTCTCGGGACCGGCTTCCGACAGACCGAAATGCTTGACCTTGCCCTCGGCGATCAGGTCCTTGACCGTCCCGGCCACGTCCTCGATCGGCACGTTCGGGTCGACGCGGTGCTGGTAGAAGAGGTCGATCACCTCGACGCCCAGGCGCTTGAGCGAGGCCTCGGCGACCTCGCGGATGTGCTCGGGACGGCTGTCGACGCCGCGCATCCGGGCATAGCCCTCTCCCGCCCCTTCCGGAGCGATGTCGAAGCCGAACTTGGTGGCGATCACCACCTTGTCGCGGAAGGACTTGAGGCCTTCGCCGACCAGCACCTCGTTCAGATAGGGGCCGTAGACCTCGGCGGTGTCGAAGAAGGTCACGCCCAGCTCGACCGCTCGGGCCAGCACCTTGAAGGCGTCGCCCTTCTCCAGCGCCGTGCCGTAGACCTGGCCCATCCCCATGCAGCCGAGACCGATGGCCGAGACTTCCAGCCCGTCGCCGAGTTTGCGCGTCTTCATGGGGATCTCCTGATGTTGGGATACGCGTGTGGAAGGCCCGCCTTCCGTGGAGGGAGATGGGCGTTAGCGGCCCTGAGGATAGGGGCACGAAGTCGACAACGCAGGAATGGGCAAAAGCCCTGCCGGATCAGGCAAGCGCCGCGAACCACGGCGTGATCCGCCGCAGGGCCTCCTCGACCTCGGGCGTCGAGACCGCGAAGCTGAAGCGGATGAAGCGCCGTCCGTCCACGGGGTCGAAGTCGACGCCCGGCGCGGTGGCCACGCCCGTGTCGCGCAGCAGCGCCTGGCAGAAGGCCAGGCTGTCGTCGGTCAGGTGGCCGATGTCGGCATAGATGTAGAAGGCCCCGTCCGGCGGCGCGATCGAGCCCAGGCCAAGGGCCGGCAAGGCGTCCAGCAGCAGCGCGCGGTTGGTCCGGTAGACGTCGAGGTGACCTTCCAGCTCGTCGATGCAGTCCATGGCCACCAGGCCCGCGTGCTGGCTCAGCGAGGGCGGGGTCAGGAACAGGTTGCCCATGAAGGCCCGGGCCCGCTGGATCTGATCCTGGGGCACGACCACCCAACCCAGGCGCCAAGCGGCCATGCTGAAGTACTTGGAGAAGCTGTTGACGATCAGGGCGTCCGGCTCGAAGGCCAGCATCGATCGGGCCGGCTCACCGTAGCTGAGGCCGTGATAGATCTCGTCGGAGATGACCCGGATGCCGCGCGCGCGGCAGACCTTGGCGATCGCCTCCAGCTCGGCGGCGGGGATGATCGTGCCGGTGGGGTTGGCCGGGCTGGCGATGATCACCCCGGCCGGCGCCGGCTCGAGGGCGGCCAGGTGGGCGGCGGTCAGCTGAAAGCGGCTTTCGGCCCCACAGGCGATCTCGACCGGCTCCAGGTTCAGGGCCTTCAGCGTGTTGCGGTAGGCCACATAGCCCGGCCGGGCCAGCGCCACGCGGTCGCCGGGCGCGAAGTTCGAGGCCAGCGCCAGCACCAGGGCCGGCGAGGCCCCGCAGGTGAGGATGATCCGCTCGGGATCGACGCTGACGCCGTCGATATCGGCGTAGCGCTTGGCGATCGCCGCCTTCAGCAGCGGGCTCTCCCAATAGCCCATGCCGTCGGTGTCCAGCACGTGGTGGGCCTTGGCGATGGCCGCCTTGGGGGCGCCGGTCGAAGGCTGGCCGAACTCCATGTGGATGATCGATTGGCCCTCCGCCTTCATCTGGTGGGCCAGACGGCTGATGGCGATGGCGTGGAAGGGTTCGATATCGGAAGCTGCCATGCAGCGTAACTAGGACGCGGCGACGAGGGCGGCAACGACGACGTTCATCGCCTGGGCCGAGCGGTTCGTCGAAAAACGCGCGCCGATGTCGGAGCCGGCCCGCCCTGATCGTCCTAGGTTCGACATCCCAGCGGAGGCTACCGCCATGCAGAAGATCACCCCGTTCCTGTGGTTCGACACCCAGGCCGAAGAGGCCGCCAACTTCTATGTCTCGCTGTTCCCCAATTCGAGGATCACCGACGTGGCCCGATACCCCAGCGACGCCCAGCCGCCGGCGGGTCCGCCCGGCAAGGTCATGACCGTCGGCTTCGAGCTGGACGGCCAGGCCTACACGGCGCTCAACGGCGGCCCGCACTTCACATTCAACGAGGCCGTGTCGTTCGTGGTCCACTGCGCCGATCAGGCCGAGGTCGACCGCTACTGGAACGCCCTGATCGCGGACGGCGGCCAGGAGAGCCAGTGCGGCTGGCTGAAGGACAAGTACGGCCTGTCCTGGCAGATCACGCCGCAGGAGCTGCTCGACCTCTATTCCAGCCCCGACAAGGCCGCCGTCGGGCGGATGTTCGCGGCCATGATGCAGATGGTGAAGCTGGACATGCCCAAGCTGAAGGCGGCGTTCGAGGGCCAGGCGTGATGGGTCGCGTGAGAGCCGCGGGATTTTCCATCTCGCTGGACGGCTACGGCGCGGGTCCGGAACAGAGCCTCGAGAACCCGCTGGGAAAGGGCGGCACAGAGCTCCATCGTTGGTTCTTCGGGACCCGGACCTTCCAGGCGATGTTCGGCCAGGGCGGCGGCTCGGAGGGCGTGGACGAGAGCTTCGCCCACCGCTCGATGGACGGTTTCGGCGCCTTCATCCTGGGCCGTAACATGTTCGGTCCCAGCCGAGGGGACTGGCCGGACGACGGCTGGAAGGGTTGGTGGGGCGATGATCCGCCCTATCACGCGCCGACCTTCATCCTGACGCACCACGCCCGGGAACCGCTCGTCATGGAGGGCGGCACCACCTTCCACTTCGTCACGGACGGGATCCACGCGGCCCTGGAGCGGGCCCGCGAGGCGGCGGGCGACCTGGACGTGAAGATCGGCGGCGGGGTCTCGACCGTCCGCCAGTATCTCCAGGCCGGTCTGATCGACGAGCTTCACGTCGCCGTTTCGCCAGTCCTGCTGGGACGGGGCGAGGCCTTGTTCGAGGGGCTCGATCTTCCCGCCCTCGGCTACCGGGTGGCGGAGTCCACCGCCACGGAGCTGGCGACCCACGTCGTGATCGGGCGCATGGAGGGCGACTAGGCCTTCTTCACGAACTCGGTGCGCAGGACCAGACCCTTCACTTTGTCGACGTTGGCCTCGATCTCGTCGGGGTCGCCGGTCAGGCGGATCTTCTTGACCAGGGTCCCGCGCTTCAGAGTCACGCCGCCCGAGCCCTTGACCTTGAGGTCCTTGATCAGGGTGACGTTGTCGCCGTCGGCCAGGATCGCGCCGTTGCTGTCGCGGGTTTCGTCCGACATGGGGAGGGTCTCCTGAAAGGGTGGCGGTGCTTAGCAGGCGGCGTTCCGTCTTGTCATGTCCCGCTTGAAGGTGGGGACCGAGGCGTCAAGGAGCGAATTCCCCGTCCTTCGACAAGCTCAGGATGAGAAATTCGAATGCCGACGCCAAAGCAGTAGCCCTCATCCTGAGCTTGTCGAAGGACGAGGGCGGCCCAAAGCGCTTGCCACGATCGCCGCCCCCCCGACCTCATCCCTTCTTCGCCAGCGGATGCTTGCTCTTCACCACCTGCGCCAAATGGTCCCCCGCCACGTGGGTGTAGATCTGGGTCGTCGCGATATCGGCGTGGCCCAGCAGGGTCTGGATCACGCGCAGGTCGGCGCCGCCTTCCAGAAGATGGGTGGCGAAGGCGTGGCGCAGGACGTGGGGGCTGACCGTCTCTCGGTCGAGGCCGGCGGCGAGGGCGGCGTCCTCCAACAACTGCGAGACCCGCCGCGCGGTCAGTTTCCCGCCCTTGCCGCGCGAGGGGAACAGCCAGGGACTGTCCTTCACCCCCTTTGGCAGAAATTGCGGCCTTGCCTCCAAATAGGCCTTCACGGCCGCGCGCGCCGCGTCGTTCAGCGGAGCCAGCCGCTCCTTGCCGCCCTTGCCCTTGACCATCAGGAAGGCCGGATCGCGGGCCAGGGCCGCCAGGGGCAGGTTCAGCAGTTCCGAAATCCGTAGGCCCGAGGCGTAGAGCAACTCGATCATGCAGGCCAGACGCAGGCCCTGGCCGCCGTCCTTGGCGGCGGCGGCCGCGATCAGCCGCTCGACCGCGTCGCGCGACAGCACCTTGGGCAGGGGGCGGCCGGCCTTGGGGGCCTCGACGCGGCGCGAGGGGTCGTCGGCGCGCCAGCCCTCGCCCAGCACGAAGCGGTAGAACTGGCGCAAGGCTGAACGTCGCCGCGCGGCGGTGGCCGGCGACAGGCCGCGCGCGCCCAGGTCGGCGAAATAGGCCTCGACCGCCTCGGCCGAGGCGCCGTCCAGGTCGCCGCGCGAGGCCAGGAACAGCCTGGCGTCGGCCAGGTCCTTCTCGTAGGCGGTCAGGGTGTTGCGGGCGGCCGCGCGCTCGACGGCCATCATCTCCAGGAAGGCGTCGATCCAACCTGTGGCGGACCCGCTCATTTCACCTGCAGCGCCAGCAGCCCCTCGACGGCGAAGGCGCGGGCATCGGCCTCGAGGCCGGCCTTGAGCAGGGCGCGGACCAGGCGGGCGCGATCGACCGGCCCGGGGCCGGCGGGACCGGCATCGGCGGCGATCGACAGGGCCAGCAGGGCCGCCTCCCCCTGGCGGCCGGCGGCGGCCGCGTCGTCCAGCACGGCCAGGCGACCGGCCGTCGCGACGGGCTTGCCGGGATCGAAGGTCGCGAACCGGGCCCGGGCCTCGCGATCCATCGGCGCTCCGAACGCGGCCAGGATAAGGGCGGCCGGCTGGGCGGGCGACTTGGCGCCACCTTGGACGCCGCGCTCGACCAGGCCGTCCAGCACCTGGGCGTCCTTGCGCCCTTCGGCGGCGGCCAGCGTCGCGTCCAGCAGGGCCAGGTCCTGGGTGGTGGCGCCGGGCACGGTGTCGCCGGTCAGCTTGCCCCGGATGGTCTGGGCGGTGGCGAGATCACCGGCCGCCAGGGCCGCGCGGGCCAGCAGCACCGGATCCTCCAGCGGCGTATCGGCTCGGGCCAGGGCGGCGATGGCGGGCAGGCCCGCGACGGCCGCGTCGGTGAAGCCGGCCAGGCCCTTGGCGGCGCGCAGGGCGGTCAGGGTCGAGGCCTGGGCGGCGGTGAGGTCGGCCGGCGTCTCAGCGGGCTTGGCGGCCGGCTTCAGGGCCGGCGAGGCGGTGGCGATCGCCGCGGCCGAGGCGACGTCCAGCCCCAGCTTGCGCGACAGGGCGTAGTTGATCCCGTTCTTCAGATTGGCCGCGCCGGCGGGCGTGCCGGCCAGCAGCGCGTTCATCAGGCGAGTATAGTCGGCGTCCTTGGTCTGCTGGGCGGCCAAGTTGAAGGTCAGCTGGGCGGCGCCCTTCTGGTCGCTGATCGCCTGGCAGAAGGCCCGCAGCCGCAGCCAGTAGGGCGCGCTGCGCTCGACGCTGAGCGCCTCGCCGATCTTGCAGGCCTTGTCGTCGGCGCCGGTGATCAGGGCCGCCTCGGCCGCGGCCAGCGACAGCTGGGCGCTGGCCGCCACGCCGGGCGCGCGGTCCAGGATCGCGTCGGCGCCCTTGGCCTCGCCCAGGGCGATCAGGGCCAGAGCCCTGGTCGCGCCCAGCTCCGGATCGTCGCCGATCCCGGCCGGGGCGTTGGCGCCGGTAGACAGCACGCGCCGCGCCAAGGCGACGGCGGCCGGCGACAGCGGCTTGGCGGCCAGCTTGGGCAGGGCTTCCTTGACGATGCCCGGCGAAGCGTCCTTCCAGAGGTCGGCCGACAGTCCCGTCTCGGCCGCCGGGGCCGAGAACAGGTCGGGCGCGGCCAGGGACTGGACCTGCACCTGAGCGGAGGCCGGGACAGTCGAAATCAACGCCGCCGCCAGGGCGAGGGCCGAACAAGTCGTGAGTCGCTTGGAAGGAGCCATGGTTCAACTATGCCGCAGGACAGGGGTTGGCGAAAACTTTTCGCCTCGGCCCGCAACCTGGACGCGGCTTTGGTCCAAACCTTGGCGGGACGGCTTTCCGTCGTGTAAACCGCCACCAGGCATGACCGACGATCCCGCCCCTTCCCGGCCCGACTTCCAGGGCCCCGCCTCGAAGGCGGCCCTGCGCCAGAAGACCATCGTGCTGGTCGGGCTGATGGGCGTGGGCAAGTCCAGCGTCGGCCGCCGCCTGGCCACGGCGCTCGACCTGCCGTTCCGCGACGCCGACAACGAGGTCGAGGCCGCCGCCGGCCGCTCGATCCCCGAGATCTTCGCCGAGATGGGCGAGGCGGCGTTCCGCGACGGCGAGCGGCGCGTGATCGCCCGGCTGCTGGACGAGCCGCCCCACGTGCTGGCCACCGGCGGCGGGGCCTTCGTCAACGCCGAGACCCGCGCCCTGATCAAGTCCAAGGCGATCGCCGTCTGGCTGAAGGCCGACCTCGAGCTGCTGGCCCGGCGCGTCGGCCGCAAGGAAGGCCGGCCGCTGCTCAAGAACCGCGACCCGATGGAGGTGCTGCGCGAGCACGCCGCCGCCCGCTATCCCGCCTATGGCGAGGCCCACCTGACCGTAGAGACCGGCGACACCGCCCACGGCGTGGCGGTCGAGGCCGTGATCCAGGCCCTGAAGGGCCATCTGCAGACGTCCGAAAGCGAGTTCAAGTGATCACCACCATCCCCGTGGGCCTGGGCGCGCGCGCCTATGACGTGGTCGTCGGCACGGGCCTGATCGACCGGGCGGGCGAGCGCATCGCGCCGTTGCTCAAGCGCAAGCGGGTGGCCATCGTCACCGACACCATCGTCGGCGAGAATCACAGCGAGCGCCTGGCCAACGCGCTGGAGCACGCCGGCGTCGCCACTGACGTGATCCTGGTGCCGCCGGGCGAGGAGACCAAGAGCTTCGAGGGTCTGGCCGACCTGTCCGACAAGCTGCTGGCCCTGAAGCTGGAGCGCGGCGACATGGTCGTGGCCTTCGGCGGCGGCGTGGTGGGCGACCTGACCGGCTTCGCCGCGGCGATCTACAAGCGCGGCATCGACTTCATCCAGATCCCGACCACCCTGCTGGCCCAGGTGGACTCGTCCGTGGGCGGAAAGACCGCCATCGACACCCCGCGCGGCAAGAACCTGATCGGCGCCTTCCACCAGCCGCGCCTGGTGCTGGCCGACCTGGACATCCTGGCCACCCTGCCCGTCCGCGAGCTGGCCTGCGGCTATGCCGAGATCATCAAGTACGGCCTGCTGGGCGACTTCGCCTTCTTCGAGTGGCTGGAGGCCAACGTCCACGCCGTGCTGGAACGGGACACCACCGCCCTGGTCCGCGCCGTGGGCCGCTCGGTCGAGATGAAGGCGGAGATCGTCGCCGAGGACGAGAAGGAGGCCGGTCGCCGAGCGCTGCTGAACCTGGGCCACACCTTCGGCCACGCGGTCGAGGGCGAGATGGGCTTCGGCGACGCGCTCAAGCACGGAGAGGCCGTGGGGCTGGGCATGGCCCAGGCCTTCCGCTTCTCGGCGCGCCAGGGCCTGTGCTCGGCCCAGGACGCCGTCCGCGCCGAGGCCGCCATCAAGGCCGCCGGCCTGCCGACCAAGCTGTCGGACGTGCGCGCCGAACAGTTCAGCGCCGACGCCCTGATCGGCCACAGCGCCCAGGACAAGAAGGCGGAAGGCGGCCTGCTGACCTTCATCCTGGTGCGCGGCATCGGCGACGCCTTCGTCGCCAAGGACGTGGACCGCGAAGCGCTGCGGGCGTTCCTGATCGAGGAAGGCGCGGTCTAGCCGGCGCCCTCTACCCCAGCTTTATTGCTGCGCTAACCTCCGTGCGGTAAGCCTTGATGACACCGGTTACCAAGTACCGGACGTGATTAGGTCTGGGAGACGCGCCCGTGAAGAAGTCCCTGCTTTTGCTGGCTCCGGCCTGTTGGGCGCTGATTCAGGGCGCGGCCCTGGCCGCCCCCGCCAAAGAGCCCGCCCTGCTGTTCCACGTCTCGGGCGACAAGGGCCTGACCGCCGATCACGCGACGGGCGACGCAATCCCCAACTTCGCCGACAAGGTGACGATCATCGCGGGCGGCCAGGGGGGCAAGGCCCTGCACGCCGAGGACGACGGGGTCCTGTCGTGGAACGCCCCGGGCAACATCCAGGCCCAGCGCGGCACCCTGTCGTTCTTCTGGCGCTCGGGCTATCCGGTCGGGGTCGCGCCGTTCGTGATCTTCCGCGTGGGCTACGCCGACCACTCCAGCTGGGACATGGCCTTCGCCCGCATCGACTGGAACGGTCACGGCTTCGACGCCTTCGTCACCGACAACGGCCTGGCCCGCACCCGCGTGTCGTTCAAGCTGGACAAGCCGCCGGCCGCCGACGCGTGGACCCACCTGGCCTTCACCTGGGACGAGGCCAAGGGCGTGCAGCTGTTCGTCGACGGCAAGGCCGTGGCGAAGAAGGAAACCAAGGCGATCTACGACGCGGGCCTGGACCAGTTCGGCATCGCCGGCCGGGTGATCGCCCCCCACCAGGTGCAGAGCCGCTACAACTTCCTGCGCGGCGGCGAGCTGGACGAAATCCGCATCTACGACCAGGCGCTGGACGCCGCCGCCGTGGCCAGCCTGGCCCGCAACGAAGCGCCGACCGTGCCCGCCGCCAACCCCACCCTGGACGATCCCGCGACCCGCGCCGACTGGCGCCTGCGCTACGGCTGGAACCGCCCCGGCGACCTGCCGCCCTATCTGGCCGCCCAGACCACCCGCGTCCGCAAGGTCGAGTTCACCGACGCCAAGGACCTGAAGGAATGGATGTGGCGGGCCACCGACGGCATCTCCGAGACCACCTGGCCCGGCGTCTACAACCGCTCGCGCCTGCCCGGCCGCGACGACTATTTCCAGCTGCCCGACTGGAACGTCTATGTCGACGGCGGCAAGGCCCTTCGCCTGAGCCTGCCCGACGAGACGATCAACCGGCTCGAGATCCAGGGCCCGGCCTATGGCAACCTCACCTGGACACCCGCCGCCGGCGGCGCGCCGGTCAAGGTGGGGACGCGCGCCAAGGACCAGGGCCGCACCTTCGCCTCGCCCAGCCAGCCCCTGAAGGGCGGCGTTCTGACCTTCACCAACGTGGCGCAGGAAACCCCGATCCAGGAGATCTGGGCCTATGACATCGGCGAGGGCTCCGAGCCCAAGGGCGGCTTCAAGATGAACTACACGGTGCGGACCGACGCCGCGCCGGACTATCTGAACCTGGCCGACCTCAACGCCTATGTCGCCGGACGCTTTGCCGCCGGCGAGCGCGCCACAGTGGTGGCCCTGCCCGACGGCGCCCCGTCACGCAAGCGCGCGGCGGCGCCGGCCAAGGGCTTGCCCATCGTCCACGTAATGATCCCGTCGGGCTTCGGCGACGCCCCCGCCGCCCAGCCCCTGGCCCGCAACTGGGCCTATGGCTGGGAGAACGTCCGCGACGGCCTGGACGGCATCGCCATCGACCTGCCCGCCCTGCCGGTCACGGCCAGCGGCAAGGAAGGCCTGGTCCCGCTGAACATCCAGGTCAAGGACCCGATCTGGCCGGGCCGCAACATGATCGACGTCAGCGTTTCGGTGAAGCCGGGCGAGGCGCGCACCCTGTGGCTGGACCTGCGCGACCGCATCCTGACGCCCGACAGCCTGTACCTGACCATCGCCGCCGACAGCCCCGACTTTGGTCCCCAGGCCCTGGAAGGCGCCAAGATCCGCCTGGTGTTCAAGGACCGCGAGGCCGCCAAGGCCGAGCACGTGGCCGACCGCCTGAACCAGGTGAAGGACAACTGGGCCTTCCTGGTCGAGGAGCACACCACCTCCAAGCGCCAGGGCCTGTATCGCCGTCTCTACGCCGACATCTCCGACCTGCTGCGCGTCGATCCCGACAACCAGCTGGGCCGCGAATACTGGGGCGACATCACCTATGGCAGCCAGGGCTGGCCGGCGTTCGATCAGCCCAAGGCCCCGGCCGGCGTGCCGCTGTGGGCCTTCCGTCAGACCGAAGACCTCAAGCTGGTCGGCCAGTTCATCGAGTGGTGGATCGACGAGCGCCAGGTCGAGTACGGCGACTTCGGCGGCGGCCTGTCCGACGACACCGACCTGCTGCAGCAGTGGCCGGGCGTGGCGCTAATGGGCGTGGCGCCCGACAAGATCAAAGCCTCGCTGAACCGCCTGACCGACGCCGTCTACAGGAACGGCATGTTCACCGACGGGCTCTCGACGATCGTCACCGACGAACTGCACGCCTACGAGGAGGGCATCAACTCCAACAGCGAGGCGATGTATCTCGACTACGGCGACCCGCTGGCGGTGGAGCGGCTGTTCACGACGGTGAAGGCCCTGCCCCGGGTGATCGAAAAGAACCCGGCCGGCCACGTCCACTTCAACACCAACTGGTATTCGGGCGCGATGTCGTACCGCGAGGGGCCCTGGGAGTGGCAGAAGCCCTATTCCTTCGGCGTCACCCACCCGGCGATCCTGATCGGCGACTACAACGGCGACAAGAACGCCCGCGACCTGGTCGTGGGTCTGGCCGACGGCTATTTGGCGCACGCGGCCAAGGACGGCTCTTATCCCAACGAGATCAACTGGCGCACAGACGCCGAGCGCGGCGGCACGGTGTTGCAGGGCGGCGGCGCGGACGGTCCCTTCCAGGTGTTCTGGACGGCCTGGCGCTGGACGCACGACCCCAGGTACCTGGCGCCGATCCAGTGGCGCGTGGGCAAGAACAGCCTCAAGTCGCTGTCCAGCATCAACGACGACGCCCTGACCATGACGGGCCTGGCCGACAAGAACCGCGACACGCTGCTCAAGGCGGCCGATAAGGGCGGCGGGATCGAACGCTACGCCGCCTGGCGGTTGACCGGGGACAAGCGTTATCTCGAGGCGCTGTACGCCGACGAGATCCAGTTCAACGCCCAGCACATGTACATGCACACCGAGGGCCACTGGTGGTCCGACCGGGTGGAGCTGCCCAGCGACCTGCTGCAGCGCACGCGCCTGGGCGGCGTGGCCAACAAGCGCGGCCAGATGCTGCCGGGCCACCTGGTCAGCTGGCGGTTTGACCAGGGCCGGGACGGGCCGGTGGACGGCCGCGACGTGGCCGTCTTGGTCACCGACGCTCAGTTCGACACCGCCGGGGCCACCAGCTTCAAGGTGCTGGCCTACAATCTGTCCGGCCACCCCGTGAGGGCGACCATGACCGGCTGGGGCGTCGCGCCGGGCGCCTGGAGCGTCACCCAAGGCGTGGACGCCGACGGCGACGACAAGATGGACGACGCGGGCCAGACCCGCTCGCTGCCCTTCGAGCGCACCAGATCGCTTGACGTGGTCCTGCAGCCCGGCCGCACCACCGTGCTGGAGCTGACCCGCACCGCCGCCGGCGATGATCCCCGCGCGCGCGCCGACCTGGGCGTGGGCCGCGGCGACGTCGTCGTGAAGAACGGCGTCGCCACCGTGACCGTGCACAGCCTGGGCGCCCAGGACGCCGGCCCCGCGCGCCTGGAGCTGGTGGACGCCTCGGGCCAGGTGCTGTCCTCGGCCCCGATCCCGGCCCTGGCCGCCCCGAAGGATCTGACGCCAAAGACGGCCAAGGTGCGGCTGAAGCTGACAGCCAAGGCTCAGGGCCTGCGCGCGCGGATCGTCACCGACCAGCCGCAGATCACGGCGCTGAACGATGAGGTGGGGGTTCCTTAGCGCCGAAGACCCCCTCAGTCGCTTCGCGACAGCTCCCCCTGAGGGGGAGCATCCAGGCGCTAGAGATCCTCCCCCTCTGGGGGAGGTGTCGGCGAAGCCGACGGAGGGGGCCTCCCGCCCCAGCCGTCCCTGGCGTACAACCACGCCATGATCCTCACCGCCATCCTCGGCCTCGCGCCGATCATCGTCGGGCTGCTGGCCCTCTCGGCGCTTTTCTCGGCCGCCGAGACCTCGCTGACCGCGGCCTCCCGGGCCCGCATGCACCAGATGGAACGCGAGGGCGACCGGCCGGCCAAGCGGGTCAACATCCTGCTGGGCGACCAGGAGACGATGATCGGGGCCGTGCTGCTGGGCAACAACCTGATCAACATCCTGGCCTCGGCCCTGACCACCCAGGTGCTGACCGCCGCCATTCCCGGCCCGTGGGGCGTGGCGGCCGCGACCGGGGCGATGACGGTGCTGGTGCTGGTGTTCGCCGAGGTGCTGCCCAAGACCCTGGCGATCCTGCGGTCCGACGACGTGGCCCGCTTCCTGTCGGCCCCTACCCTCCTGGTGGTGCGGGTGTTCGGCCCGATCATCTACGCCATCCAGTGGATCGTCCGGCGCACCCTGCGGCTATTCGGGGTCAAGCTGGATATGGCGGTCGACGTGCTGGCCGCCCACGAGGAGATCCGCGGCGCGGTCGAGTACCATCACTCCGAAGGCGGGGTCGAAAGCGGCGACCGGCGGATGCTGGGCGGGGTGCTGGACCTGTCGGACATGGACGTCTCGGAGATCATGGTCCACCGCAAGTCGATCACCCTGATCGACGCCGACCTGCCGATCCGCGAGCTGGTGGCCGAGGCCCTGGAGGCCCAGCACACCCGCATTCCGCTGTATCGCGAGAACCCCGACAACATCGTCGGCGTGCTGCACGCCCGCGACCTGCTGCGCGCCCTGGCCGCCGCCAACGGCGCGATCGACGACATCGACGTGGCGACCATCCAGCGCGAGCCGTGGTTCATTCCCGACACCACCAACCTCAAGGACCAGCTGAACGCCTTCCTCAAGCGCCGCAGCCACTTCGCCCTGGTGGTCGACGAATACGGCGCCCTGCAGGGCCTGGTCACCCTGGAGGACATCCTCGAGGAGATCGTCGGGGAGATCGAGGACGAGCACGACGCCAAGGTCGAGGGCCTTCGTCCGCAAGCTGACGGCTCGGTGCATGTCGACGGCCACGTCTCGGTGCGCGACCTCAACCGGGCCATGGACTGGCGCCTGCCGGAAGGCGAGGCGGTGACGATCGCCGGCCTGGTGATCCACGAGGCCCAGACCATTCCCGAGCCCGGCCAGATCTTCATTTTCCACCATCACCGCTTCCAGGTGCTGCGCCGCCAGCGCAACCAGGTCACCGGCCTGCGGATCAGCGCCCGGCTGGACGAGAGCGAACGCTAGGCCTCGCTACTCCCCGAAACCCGTCATGGAACCATCACCGTAGCAACGCGTTGGTGTGCACGCCCAAGAATGGGCGATCGGGGGCTAGGGATTTGGTCAAGGCGATGAGCCGCGCCGAGGAGGACGGTTTCGACGATCTCGTCGCGCGCCTCAACGCGGCCGAAGAGGCCCTGGCCGTGGAAGTGCGCCGCTCGCGCGCGCTCAACCGCATCGCTGAAGCCATCGGGGCCGGCCACGACGCCGAAAGCCTGGTCCAGACCGTCGTCGACGGCGGGGTGGAGCTGACCGAGGCGGCGTTCGGAGCGTTCTTCTACAACGTCGTCGACCAGGCCGGCGAAAGCTTCATGCTGTACAGCCTGTCCGGCGCGCCGCGCTCGGCCTTCGAAGCCTTCCCGATGCCGCGAAACACGGCCGTCTTCGCCCCCACCTTCAACGGCGAGGGCGTGGTGCGGTCGGACGACATCACCAAGGATCCGCGCTACGGGCGCAACGCCCCGCGCGAGGGCATGCCCGAGGGCCACCTGCCCGTGCGCAGCTATCTTGCCGTGCCCGTCATCACGCGTGACGGCGTCGTGCTGGGCGGGTTGTTCTTCGGCCATCCCGAGACCGGCCGCTTCGGCGAGCGAGCCGAGGCCCTGATGGTCGGCCTGGCGGCCCAGGCGGCGGTGGCGATCGAATCCACGCGAGCCCGCGACGCCGCCCACGCCGAGCTGGCCCAGCGCCGCGACGCCGAGGAACGCCTGAAGTTCGCCCTGGATTCCGGTCGCCTGGGCTCGTGGGAGCTGGACGTTGAGACCCGCGACTACCTGGCCTCGGACATCTGCAAGGCCAATTACGGGCGTCGCCCGGACGAGGATTTCACCTTCGACGACCTGGTCGCCACGGTGCATGTCGGCGACCGCGAGCGCATGACGGCGGCCATCGAGGACGCCATCCGCCACGGCTCGGAATACGACATCGAGTACCGGGTGCGCGGCCCGGGCGGCGAGACCCGCTGGGTGCACGCCCGGGGCCGCGCGGCCCAGACCGCCGACCATGGCGGCGCCCGCCGCATGGCTGGCGTCTCGCTGGACATCACCGAGCGCAAACGCGCCGAGGAGCGCCAGAAGCTGCTGGTCAACGAGCTGAACCACCGGGTGAAGAACACCCTGGTCTCGGTGCAGTCGATCGCCACCCAGACCCTGCGCACCACCGACACGCCCGAGGCCTTCCGCGACGCCTTCGAGGGCCGGATCATGGCCCTGTCGCACACCCACGATCTGCTGACCCAGCAGAACTGGGAAGGCGCCAGCCTGCGCGAGATCTTCGACTTCGAGCTGGAGGCCTTCGCGGCCCGCGACCGCATCGGCTTCGACTATGTCCGCGACCTGCAGCTCAGCCCCAAGGCCACGGTGGCCTTAGGGATGGCCGTGCATGAACTGGCGACCAATGCGCTGAAATACGGCGCCCTGTCGGTCCCCGGCGGCGCGGTGCGGGTGGTCTGGGCGCTGGAGCCGGACGAAACCGACGAAGGCCCCAGCCTGCGCCTGACCTGGACCGAAACCGGCGGACCGCCCGTGGTCGCGCCGAAGCGCCACGGCTTTGGCGCGAGACTTCTCGAAAAGGGCCTGGCGGGCGAACTGTCCGCACAGGTCACCCTAGCCTATGATAGCCTTGGACTTGTATGCACCATGAGGTTGCCGATCCGTGCTTTGGAGCCCTGAACAATGAAGACCCTCGCCGCCCTCAAGGTTCTGGTGGTCGAAGACGAAGCGTTGGTCTCGATGCTGGTCGAAGACATGCTCAGCGATCTGGGCTGTGTCGTTGTCGGCCCCGCCGCAGAACTCGAGGAAGCCTTGCGCCTGGCCGGCAGCGCCGACATCGACGCGGCCCTGCTGGACGTCAATCTGGGCGGTCGCCCGATCTTCCCGGTGGCCGACGCCCTGAAGGAGCGCGGCGTGCCGTTCGCCTTCGCCAGCGGCTATGGCGAGGCCGGCCTGTCGGAAGGCCACAAGGGCGCGACTGTGCTGCAGAAACCTTTCCGCGAAGCGGACCTGCGCAAGGTGCTTGAAGGCCTGGCCGCCCAGGCGGCCTGAGCCTAGTCCAGGTCGCGGGGCCCGAACGAGTCGGGCAGCAGGGTTCGGAACGGCGTGCGCCGCGTGGCCTTGCCGCCCTGGACCGAGACGATCTCGCAGGTGTCTGACGCGAATTCGGCGATGCGCTGGCGACAGGCGCCGCAGGGCTGGACCACGGCGTCCGACCCGGCGGCGATCAGCACCTTGGCGATCTGGCGACCGCCGGCCGTGACCATTGCTCCGATGGCCGTCTGCTCGGCGCAGGTGCCCGACGGATAGGCGGCGTTCTCGACATTGACCCCCAGGTGCGCCCGGCCGTCGGCGTCGATGACGGCGGCGGCGACCGTGAAGTTCGAATAGCGGGCGTAGGACCGCGCCAGCAGGGCGGGCAGAGCCGCCGCCAAGGCCGCTTCGCTGGCCTCGTCGAGAAAGACGGGAATGGGGGTGGTGTTCTCAGTAGCGCTCATGCCGGCCTCGTCGCCGGCCGAACCCGCTGATTTGCGGGGCCGCGCCGGGCGCAGAGGCAATCAGTCGCGGGCCGCCCTGGCAAGCCCGATTTCATGCAAAAGGTTCAAGCTTCGCCCGGCGCCTTGGCGACGATCGACAGGGCGTGCACCGGGCCGGCCATCTCCTCGGCCAGGGCCTGGAAAATCAGCCGCTGGCGCTGCACGCGGGCCTTGCCCGCAAAGGCCTCGGCCTCGATCAGCAGGTTGAAGTGGCTCTCGCCGCCCTCGCGATGGCCGGCATGGCCGTGGTGGCGGTCGCTGTCGTCGACGATCTCCAGCCGGGTCGGCGAAAAAGCGTTGTTAAGTTTCGCGGCAATCGTGTCGGCGACGGCGCCCATGGCGGCTTCCTTGCTTGTCAATCCTTGAACGCAAATAGCTGCGGCTTACTCTAAGCGCCATGAGCGCCGACTTCGAATATCGCCCCAAATTTTTCGACATCCGTGTCCGCCCCCCGAAATCGCCGGAGGAAGCCGCGCGGGAGAACGACGTCTACGCCCTGAAACCGGGCGAAATCCGCTGCGAGCATCCGGAGTGCCGCTCGGCCGCCACGGCCAAGGCCCCCAAGTCGCGCGACCTGCCGGGGGCCTACTACAATTTCTGCCAGCGCCACGCGGCCGAGTACAACAAGAACTGGAACTTCTACGCCGGCATGAGCGAGGGCCAGATCCGCGCCCA